>Ga0316205_10000474_pt1 | contig 73538 bp, 71 predicted proteins | sample 3monthpyrite_MG_FD_204941 | JGI IMG/M metagenome (GOLD analysis project Ga0316205, IMG submission 204941) | Microbial mat bacterial communities from mineral coupon in-situ incubated in ocean water Damariscotta River, Maine, United States -... | ecosystem: Environmental > Aquatic > Marine >...
TTGTCGGCATCTTTGCCGTTACGCTTTGACTCATCGGCATCTGCGATACCACGGCGTTGAGCCGCAGCAACACAGAGGACGAGGTCCAGATCATTTTCTTTGGCCAGTTCTGCCCAACGGTTAACAACGTGACGATCATCCTGAGGAGGAGTCGTTAAACGTGTGCCATTATTAACACCGTCGTGGTAGAAGAATACGCGCATGATTTCATGGCCACTTTCTAATGCAGCTTTAGTAAACTGATAAGCTGAATCAGATGCCTCATGCGTGTAAGGACCTTCATTAATTTGAATCGCAAATTTCATTTAAGAATACCTGTGTTCAAATAACTTAGAAACGAATGTGCGTAGAAGCGTTAAGACTGTTACGCGCACCTTTCCAGTTGTCGATGTGGAACTTAGTGAACGGAAGTTCAGTTAGTTCGAAGAATCGTGGCCAACCGATACGTTCAACCCAGTCACCAGTACGTTCCCAATCCAAAGCATCCTTACGGTAAGCTTCAAGAATTGTTTTAACGATCGCAGCAGCTTCAGGCCAACGTGGTGGATTATTTGGTACACCAGCAGCAACAAGCTTGTGGAACATAGGCTTGCTACGTGCGTTAGAGTGTTTACCACCAACCCAGATAGCCAATTTAGAGTATTCAGCATCGTTGATCTGCATTGGAGGACAAGGAGGGAAACATGCACCACAACAGATACATTTCTTCTCATCAATTTCCAATGAAGGTTTGCCGTTAACCATGGCAGGGCGAATCGCCGCTACTGGACAACGTGCAACAACAGATGGACGTTCACATGCATTAGCAACCAGGTCATGGTTAATCTTTGGTGGCTTAGTGTGCTGTACGTTAATCGCGATATCACCTTGGCCACCACAGTTGATTTGACAACATGATGTAGTGATGTGAACACGGTTAGGCATGCGTTCGTTTGTGAAATCTTCATGAAGTTCATCCATCAATGCTTTCACAACACCTGATGCGTCAGTGCCTGGGATATCACAGTGCAACCAACCCTGAGTGTGAGAAATCATAGTGACAGAAGGACCAGTACCACCAATTGGGTAACCAGCATCTTCAATTGCTGCAAGCAGTGGCTCTACTTTAGCTTTGTCCGCAACACAGAATTCCATGTTTGAACGAATTGTAAAGTGAACGTAACCATCCGCGTATTTATCAGCGATATCACACAAAAGATTAATTTCGTATGGCCCGAGTTGGCGTTGTGTGCCAAAACGAACTGTCCAAATTTCATCACCGCTTTTTGCAACGTGACGCAGAACACCTGGACGCGGGCGTTCATGAAAATCCCAGTTGCCATAGTTCTTTTTCATTACCGGGTGTAAATATTGAAACCCGTCCGGACAACCACTTTCAATTGGATACTGAGGAGTATCAGACATATATGCCTCCAATTCCCTACTTAATTAGTTAAGTATTTCGTTATTCTCTAATAGTGCAGCCCGCATGTTTCCATGCGGGCTGCAAAATTAATTAATGATTAACCGGCTTGACGCTGGTTCCACTTATCCGCTTCTTCGTCCCATGTATCCATGCGTACGTAAGAAGACTGACGAGCGCTTGCGATCATGTTTGGATCAACTTCAACACCGATACCTTCCAGGAAGTTAACGAGGCCAATACGATCAATCATTTCACCACAACGTTCATGCTCTAGACCATTTTCTGCCCAGAAGTCGATGATTTCTTCAGCGAGTTCTGTCAGTTTTTCATAGTCGTCTTCATTTTCGAGTTTCATGAATGGAATAAGAACTGTACCCATAAGGTCACCAATCTTCAGTGTACGTTTACCACCGATAAGAATAGTTACACCTTTGTCGTCACCGACAGAAAGGGCTGTAGTCATTACGTTGATACAATGCATACAACGTACACAGTTGCGGTTGTCAACGTTTAGCGTGTCGTCGTCATTCAAAGAAAGCGCGTTAGTTGGGCAACGTGTTACAACGTTGTCAACAACATACTTGCGACCCTTGTCAGCAACGAATGCTTTAACTTTGTCCTGATCAACTTTCATGTCATCGCGCCATGTACCAATAACAGCCATGTCTGCACGTTGAATTGAGTTCATGCAATCATTCGGGCAACCAGAAACCTTAAACTTAAATTTGTAAGGTAGGGCTGGACGGTGCATATCATCAATGAAGTTGTTTACGAGTAAACGGTGAATCTTCATTTCGTTTGCACAAGACTGTTCACAACGAGCGGCACCGATACAACACATGGCTGTACGTACACAAGGGCCAGCACCACCGAGATCCCAACCATATGCGTTGATGTCATCGAAGAAGTGTTGAACGTTATCGTTGTTAGTACCGATAAACATGATGTTACCAGTCTGTCCGTGGAACGCGACCAGACCTGAACCCCACTTGCTCCATGAATCAGATAGCTTACGCAGCATGTCTGTAGAGTAGTGGTTACCAGCTGGTGGCTGTACACGAATAGTGTGGAATTCTTTACAAGCCGGGAACATTGGTGTTCCGTCAGCACCCATCAACTCGGTGAAACGTGGAATGATACCGCCGCCGTAACCGAATACAGAGATAGTACCGCCTTTCCAGTAACCAAGACGTGTGTTGTAAGAATGCTCAAGTTGACCAAGAAGGTCGACCATCATGTCGCCGTATTCTTCTTGCATAGCTAGTCGTTTAATACCAGTTACGAAACTAGGCCATGGACCTTTTTCAAGTTCGTCAAGATTAGGTGTGTCGTAGAATGCCTTAGTAGATTTTTTCTCTGTAGGCATGAACGTATGATGACGCTCAGGGTTTTTTGGTGTATCAGCCATTTTATGATGTCCTCCTGTTTTGCTACTTCATGTAGCCACAGTTATATACAAATAAAACTAAAACTTGTGTTTTACAACTGGGCTGCCGATTGCCACTTTGATTGTCTTGGCCTAAGTGCTGTCAAGACAACGGGACTACATCGACATCCCCGTATTCAATGTTGTGCAAGTGTACGCGTCTTTCGACACAACAAAACCCGTCTTTGGGGGTGTATAAAAAAAATTGCCCCCTCCCAAATGGGATAGACAAAGCAGCCGGATTTTATACGTGCTATAACGGCCATGCAACCTAAAAGCTTTAATCTATGCTGTTCCAGCATATCACCCATAATGGGAGGCTTTGCCGGCGAGCAATAATACACTAAAGTGCCAGTAATCCAAAAGACCAATTAAATGGGTTGGTAATTAAACGGTATTTGAATTTACTCTATATATATGGGGTCTCGGTTAGGTTAAATCTTGAGCAATTAAGGATAAGCAGCAGTGATTGAGTCAATAGGCGATCAACAAACTAATAGTCCTTTTTTGTTAGAGGATGAACAGACATACCAAAATTGGCGTGCGCAGAAGCTCGCAGTCTATCCTCAAGATGCCAGTGGGCTTATTGTTGAGGTCGCTGATCCACGTGCTGTCACGGAATCAGAAAAGATACTCATGCTAGATCTACTAAATCGATGTAATATGTTGATTTATAATAGCAAGTTAGACTCTCTTGAAGACAAGGATATCCCTCGGAAACTCGGAGAACAACTCGGTTTAAATCATCTGGATCCGAATATGTTGGCTGATGATGATGGCATTACCTCGCTGAGCGTGGTGCCGGGCAAGCTCAAACGGGGTTATATCCCATATTCCGATAGGCGTTTACTTTGGCACACCGACGGTTATTACAATAAACTGGGACAACAAATCCGCGCCTTTATCCTGCACTGTGTACGTCCAGCAGCAGAAGGTGGTGAAAATGGCCTAATTGACCCGGAAATGCTTTATATTCAGTTGCGAGATACGAACCCCGATTATATTCGAGCGCTTATGCATCCGGAAACGATGACGATTCCGGCCAATACTGAATCAGGTGAAATAACACGGCCAGCACAATCAGGCCCGGTCTTCTCCCTTGATTTTGCAACAAATTGCCTCCATATGCGTTATACGGCTAGAACACGCAGCATTGAATGGCGTGATGATGCACTGACGAAACAAGCGGTTGATTGTCTTACTAGCCTACTTGATGATGAAAACCCTTATGTTTTCAATCATATACTGGCCTCTGGGCAAGGACTTATTTGTAATAATGTCTTGCATAGCCGAACTGCATTTTCTGATACAACAGCAGATGGCAGAGGGCGTTTGTTATACCGAGCACGTTATTATGAACGTGTTTCTGACGATTTATAGCGGAAAAAGGGTCTTATATGCTCTATTTAAGCGAAGTATTGATGCAAAACCATGATTTAAAGTCATTTTCTGAACTTTTGACCGTGATTGATTCAACGGCTAAAAGTACTGGCGAGGTACATTTAAATATCGATGTTAAGCCGAGTTATCCGGATACCCCTAATAACTGGGAAGATCGGATTGAAGGTGCGTTTGCCGGCGTTTATTCGGTAACAGTGTAATATAAATCACATTAAGAGTATTTGGTAATTATATGAAATATATTAAGAATGAAGAGATTCGTGATGCGGAAGGTGCAGAAGATGCGCAGCAGGCGACAGGCTTACTTGAAGCGCGTTTGCATGAATTGCGTCTGGAAATAACCGAGCTACCGGCTGGTTATGATCCAAAGCTAAAAGGTGAAATACTTATTCAAACGTCTGCTATTTTAGTCGACCTTGAGCGAGGTGAAGAAGCCTTTAGTGATGCCCGTGAAGCCTTTGATATATTCAAAGAGACTGAAGATTGGGAAGCATTAGCGCAGACTTGTAACAATATGTTTATGGCTGATCAGCCAGAATCATTGCCTGCACTAGGCCAAGGTATTTGGGTAGGCGTCACTTTCCCTGAAGTTGATCCAGAATTGACCGTGGCCTTATTACAGCATGTCGTCAATGAAACACCGGCGGATTCAGATGGCGCGGCACTTGCTGCAGCTGTTGCACATTACATTGCGGATATGCGCACTAAAGGTAAAAAACACGAAGATCTGACCTTTTTTACTAATTCTTTGCTAGGTACCGTGGCTCGTCGTCATTCCGAGGTGGAATCTCAAGAACAATTCCAACTCTGGTTTGATCGTATGGAGCTGAATGATCCCGAACAATTCTTGGGTCGCATGCGTAATGTGATCGATGTGCTAGTACAAGATGAATGGTGGATCGATCGTGATGCAATCTGGGCAACCTTACCGGTAAATTAACCATGTACTGGCAAGAAAACGAAGATAGAACCCAAAAAAAGGTCTCTGACACGATTGTTGATGTTGTGTGCAAGCTCGATTGCCGCAGTCTACCGGTTGATCATGCTCACGCATTGTCTGAAGCAATATGTGAACATTTGCCATGGCTTATCGATGAGCAGGGTGCAGGTATTCATCCCATTAGCATCCCGGAAGCAGGTAATGGTTGGCATCGCCCTGAAGGTGGTGACGAAACATTACATTTGTCAAAACGTACCAAGCTTATTTTACGGATACCCTCATCACGATTCGATGATGCAACTACACTGATTCGCAAAAAACTTTTGGTTGCCGGAAACGATATGACGATCATGAAAATGACTGAGCGTTTATTACAGCCAATGGAAACAGTGTTTTCTCGATACAATATCGTTGACGAGGGAATGGATGAAGCCGATTTCATGCGTAAAATCATGGCGTCCTTGAAATCCATGGATATTACACCACGTAAAATGCTACCAGGACGTGAACATAATTTGCGTACTGATACCGGTATCTTGAAGACCTTAACGCTAATGATTGCAGAATTATCACAGGAAGAGTCTTTGCGACTGCAAGAAAAGGGTATTGGGCAGCATCAGCATATGGGCTGTGGTTTATTTATTCCACAAAAGAGCATTACAGAAGTCCATGAAGTACATGAGTGATTTATAATATTAGTGCCTTTATGGCTGGAGAAATCTGAATATTCAGGTACAATTCACGCAAATTTTTTAAAGATAGATAGTAATAGAAAAGAGGAAATCGAGCATGGCATACGAAGTTGATGGTAAAACTATTGGAACCGATGATTACGGTTACTTGAATGACGCTGCTGAGTGGTCTGAAGAATTGGTTGCAGTAATTGCAGCAGCAGACAGCGTAGAAATGACAGAACGTCATATGGATGTTGTTAAGTACTTGCGCGATGAGCACCTTAACAACGGTGGCAATGAGCCAAATGAACGTACGATTATTAAAGCAATGAGTAAACAGTGGGGTGACAAAGTCAACTCTAAAGACATGTACTTATTGTTCCCGGGCACACCTTCTAAGCAAGGCCGCAAGTGGGCTGGCCTGCCTAAGAGCACACGTAAAGGTGGTTACTAAAAATACGTTATAGTCGCGCCATGTGAATGATGGCGATTATGGTATTCTGAAAAGGCTGTCTTCGTGACAGCCTTTTCTGTCTTACGCGCACAAAAAAATGGGACAACATGACTGACTTGCCTTATAAACTTCGCGAATTAAAACCGCATACATTTATCTACGAAGTAGAAAACGCTTTGTCAGATGAGTTGTGTAATGAAATGGTGGCGCGTTTCGAAGCTAACCCGGAACAGCAGCATGATGGTCGCATCGGGCAGGGTGAAGATCTTGCTCAATCAGTTAAGCGCTCAACTGATTTACGTATTAGTGGTCGTGATAACTGGAATGATGTGGATGCAAAATTATTTGCATCACTTGGTAAGGCGCTCAATCAAATTGGTGCAGAGTTTCCGTTTTTCGCGGTAAATAAATTTCGCGACATGGGGTATCAATTACAACGCACCGAGAAAGATGAATTTTATCATTGGCACGTTGATGGTGGGCCAGGTGAATTTAGTCAACGGCAACTGGTTGCGATCTGGTATTTGAACGATGTTGAAGGCCCAGGTGGTACAACCGATTTTGCGCTTCAAGATATTAGTATTACACCACAACGGGGTAAGCTGGTTTTATTCCCGCCATTTTGGACACACATACATCGCAATGCGATGCTAGAACAAGGTGTAAAATATATTGCAACAACATGGGTGTGTTTTTCGTAATCTAGAAAAATAAATTAACCATGAGCCTGATCTTAATTTTGATTCTAACGGTAGTCTGTGTGTTTACCTACGCATTCGAGATTACGTTTGGTTTGGCTGGTACGATCATGATGTTGGCAGTGATGTCATATTTCATTGATGCCAAAATATTAGTAATTTATTCGATATTACCACAGATATTAGTAGCGACAATTGGCTTGTCGCGCTCACCGAAGACGGTAAATATTAAATTCCTTTCAGGAATGGTGGCGGTTGCGGCGGTAGGATCGTTATTAGGTTTTTATATTTTTAACAGAATACCGACCGAACCATTTCGCATGTTGTTAGCTATAGTGATTACGCTGTTTGGTCTGTACTTAGTGATTGCACCAGGTAGATTAAAACTCAATGGACTGTTGGCGCGATTACTGGATTTTGTATCAGGCATATCGCAAGCGTTGTTTGGTATCAGTGGACCAATTGCGATGACGCGACTTATGGCAACGCATACAGATAAACTGGTCATTCGAAATTATGCTTTGGCTTTTTTTCTGTCACTGAATGTATTTCGTGGCATTGGATACGCAATTAATGGCTCAGTAACTGAGCCAATTCTGGAAATGATGCTTATTTCTGCGCCAATATTAGCGCTAAGCTTGTGGTATTCAAACCACCTGCATTTTAAGGTGCGCGATGAACACTTTAAAAAAGTAGTGGCATGGATAATATTATTTGGCGGCGTGTCATTATTTTTTGCACAGGCGAGCTAAAAGAATGTTTCTTGCGTATAATTACACTCTCTAAATTAAAGATGAATAACAATGACTGATACTTATATATTTGCAGCAAAAGTAGAGCAGGTGGGTGTGGGCAAAATGTTCCGCGTACAAATTGACGGTAAGCTACTACTGCTTGCTAATGTTGAAGGCACTATCCATGCCTGTGATGAAATGTGTACGCATGAAGAGGTCTCCCTTTCTCTTGGCGCACTGCAAGGAAATTGCCTTAAATGCTCATTGCATGGCAGCCGGTTTGATTTGCTAACGGGCAAAGCCCTTGACGAGCCTGCAGATGAGGATTTGCGTATTTATCCAGTAAAGATCGAAGGTGATTCGATTTTGGTTGATATTAAATAAAAATTTCGACGGAGTATTTTATGACTGATGAAGTAGCTGAAGCTAGAGAACTAATGCGTTCGATTATTCAACGTGTTGCGACAGGTCCTGAGCTGAGTAAAGATATTGAACAGGAAGAAGCCCGCGGCGGTATGTTGGCGGTCCTGGATGGTCATATTGACCCGGTGCAGTCGGCTATCTACTTAATCGGTTTGCGTATGAAACGCGAAACGCCGGAAGAAAATCGCGGTATTTTAGAAGCCATTATTGATCGTACCGATCGTGTTACTGCTGATGTTGATGAACTGGTTGATATCGGCGATCCCTATGATGGTTATAATCGTACATTGCCAGCATCACCATTTTTACCTGCCGTGATGGCAGCTTGTGGTATTCCTGCAGTATCGCACGGTATGGAAACGGTAAGTCCTAAGTTTGGCGTAACACATCGTCAAATTATGCGTGCAGCTGGAAAGAATGATTCGCTGACTCCACAACAGGCAGCGACGCAAATTGAAAACAGCGATATTGGTTGGGCCTATGTCGATCAAAGTCAATTTTGCAAAAAACTTAATGACTTAACTGATTTTCGTACCTTGGTGATCAAACGACCACCGATCACAACCGTTGAGACGGAAACAATGCCAATAAAGGCGCGTGGCAAAACACACCACGTTTGTGGTTACGTGCATAAACCCTATCCACCTATTTACGCAATGCTAGCCGCGCACTCAGGATTTGATTCCGCCCTGTTAGTTCGTGGCATCGAAGGTGGTGTTATTCCTTCATTACGTCAACCAGGCAAGCTGTTTAGTTTTGAAGGTGAAACCGTTGTCCGCGAGGCAGATCCATCACCGCAGGAATTAGGTTTTGCGCATGATTTGCGCGCTGTGCCTGTTCCTGATTCTTGCAAACAAGAAAATGGCGGTATTGATGAAGTGACCGGCGATTATAATCGAGATGCTTTTGCAAAAGCCGCTGTTGAAGCGGGTCTTGCCGCACTTGGTGGCGAAAAGAGCATGACCTACGATGCGTTGGTATATGGTGGTGCAAATATTTTATGGCACCTTGGTAAATGCGACTCCATTGCCACAGCGGCTGATGTTATTCGTGGAGTATTAGATTCAGGTGAAGCACTGAAACGATTTAATGCTTGTGCGTGAAGATTGGAATAAGGTGTGAGGTGATAAGGGTAAAACAAGATTGTCATTGCGAGGAATGAAATGACGCGGCAATCTGTTAGTTAATACAAGAAATCTTTATAATTCTTCGTTGGAGACAAGGTATGTTGCTAGAAATACCAAGCATTTTATCGGCACAAGAATTGGACGTTGTTAGAGCTCAATTAGACAACGCACCGTTTGTTGATGGTAAGTTATCAGCAGGGTCGGCTGCGCAGCGAGTTAAGAACAATGAAGAAGTGGATGTTCGTGCACAGGATGTGCAGCAATTAAATAATTTAGTTATGACTCGTTTAGTCGGCCACCCGATTTATAGCGCGGCCGCATTACCTATGAAAGTCGCTGCGCCATATTACGCACGTTACAATACAGGTATGTCGTATGGTGATCATGTTGATGATCCGATTATGCATGCTGATACCCCGTATCGATCAGATATTTCTATTACTGTCTTCCTTAATGATAAAACAGATTATGAAGGTGGTGAGTTGGTTATTAATACGCAATATGGTGAACATGCCGTTAAACTTAATGCAGGTGACGCGGTTATGTACCCATCATCGAGTGTGCATCATGTTAATGAAGTGACGAGCGGCTCACGCCTTGTTGCGGTGACATGGTTGCAAAGCCTTGTGCGTGAGCCTGCAAAGCGTGAGTTACTTTATGATATGTATCAAGTGAAAGAGCAGCTATTACAATCTGCTCCCGATGATGAAAACACCAAACGTTTAGATCGTAGCTACGTTAATCTGATTAGAATGTGGGGAGACGTATAACTCTTAACCCAACACCTGAGCTACTGGATGTAAGAGTAGCCGCGGTGATTTCAGGAATATTAATTTTTGCAGCACGGATGTTGGCTATTCAATACAACATTACCTTGCCGCGTTTTCGTTTCAAGACTTGAAACTGGAAAGAGAAGAATAATGATTGGCGAGATGCCAATCACCATACAAGATAGTTAACTCATTGTTTCCGATTTCTTGTACCATTCTTGAGCTTTAGCCGCGTCTTGTTCAACGCCTTGGCCTTGTTCGTACATCATGCCTAATGTCATTGCTGCACCCGCCATATCTTGATTAGCGGCTTTTTCAAACCACTTGGCGGCTTCTGCTTCATCTTTCTCAACGCATTCACCCATCATGTACATAAAACCTAGTCCATGTTGTGCAAAGGCATAGCCTTGCTCAGCAGAAGCACGCATCCATTTAACTGCGGTAGCCGCATCCTTAACCAAACCTAAGCCATTTTGGTACATAATCGCCATACGGTGCTGTGCCTCGGCATTACCTTGCTCAGCAAATGGCGATAAGAACTGTTTAGCACTACTAAATTCTTTTGCTTCAAAGGCGGCCATACCGCTAGAAAAGTTCATATCGAAATCGCTATCATCTACCATTTGTATTCTCCGCACATTATCAAAAATCGGGATGCTATTCTGCCAGAGCAGCAACTTAACCGCTAGTTTAAAGTGCCTATATCCATGTTCTCAACAGGTCTATAGGGATGTGGTGGCCGCCATCTTTCGTTATAATCATTAGCGATTTATTGAAATGAATACACCGGAGTATGGAATGATTTTAACTGCTTTTATTAATGATATTGCCTATGATTTTGATGTTCCACAAAAGATGCTGGATGAAGGTGAATCATTCTTTAGTAAGCTTGATGCAGACATGGAAGGCGGTTACCAAATGAGCCGCGAGTTTGTTGAGAACCCTGGACGTAAAGAACGTTGCCAAATTGTTGCCGATCGACTTCTTGATGCGTTAAATGATAAAAATATCACGCTTTGTTTATTGCTATGCGCCTATCTTATTGATCGCATGCCGGGTGTTACTGTTGCGCGTATAGATACTAGTGGTGAAATTTTTAATACGCATTTTGGTAATGCTGATGAGTACCAGGCAGCGCCGAAGCCAACGGACGAAGAGGCGCGAATTAAAGCCGCAGAAGATCTAAGCGATGTATACAAAGTAGGACGGGTATACAAATTTTCATTGCGTGATCTTACGACGGGTAAATGGGAAGAAGCCCCGGCAGCAAAAACAGAAGACGAAGCAAAACAGCTTCGAAAAAATGCATTGGAAAATCGTATTAAAGAACTTAAAGGCCGCATTATTTCGCTAGATATGCTGTAAGTTCGACGAAGAATATTGAGAGGGTAGCATGGCAATACGCATGAAAACAAAATGGCATCGTTCAAAACGAAGCCAGCGTAATATGGAAGGTTCTCGTCAAGAAAAAACCATGACCGAACTTGCCGGTATTATTTCGTTTAATATTTGGAAGTTGACGCGCGAAATTTACACCAACATGGAAAAAGATGGTTTCCTGTTTGGTGAAGATCAACAAGTGATAGATATGTTTATTGAATTAATCGCTTTCATGGTTCAAGTCGGTGATCGCACTGTTTACGGTGTACTTGATGAAGAACAGCGACGTGAATTTGTTACTGCAATGGCTTTAGATTTAGCGGATATGATTGAAACTAATCAACGTGAACTGCTTGGTGAAGGAGAGTATCGCGCAACAATAATAGAAAAACTTAATACACGTTTTGGTGAATACGCTGAATGTCCATATGACAAAGATGGACCGAGTTATGAATTTCGTCGATTGCTGGCGCATAGCATCTCACAAGTGATGGCTGAAACAGATAATAAATGGGTATTAGAACAAATCATGGATATAGAAATGCCCAAAGCATTAAAAAATCTGCAACGTATGCTTAAAGATGTACTTGGGTTAAAAAAGAGGAAAGGAGTGAGGGGTAAAGAGTAGAGGACTGTCGTCATTGCGAGCACAGCGAAGCAATCTTTTAAGTTCAATAGTTATTCATAGAGATTGCCACATCAGTGTTTAAAAACCCAAACACTGACTCGCAATGACAGCATAAAAAAACCCCGCATTGCGGGGCTTTTTAGTAACTCACTTGCAGCTAGAATCTAACGTTCACCAGCAAAAGCACCAAGCAAATGTAGCAAGCTTAAGAACAAGTTATAAATGCTCACGTAAAGCGAAACGGTTGCCATGATGTAATTGGTTTCACCACCATGAACCAGCGCACTTGTGTCATACAAGATCTTGCCGCCCATCAACATAATGAATACTGCTGAAACAGCGAGCGATAAACCAGGTACGTTAAATACAGCAGCACCGATACCAGCAAGGAAGGCAACCAAAATACCGATCATCAAGAAGCCACCCATGAAACTGAAATCTTTACGGGTTGTTAAAGCGTAACCAGAAAGGCCTAAAAAGATAACACCCGTGCCGCCCATCGCCATCATGACAAGCTCATGGCCGTTAGAGAAGGCGCTAACATAGAGGTTAACGACCGGGCCAATAGTGGCTCCCATAAAACCGGTAAGGGCGAAAACAGACACAATTCCCCAACCACTGTTACGCGTTGCATTGGTTAAAAACATCAAGCCAAAGAAGCCAACTAACGTGACGATTATGCCCATTGGTGGCCAGTTTAGCTGATAGGCGACCGCAGCCATTGCAGCACTGAACATCAGTGTCATTGACAGCAGGGTGTAGGTATTACGAATAACCTTATTCGTGGCGAGAATAGACTCACTTGAACGGGTTATTGCAGGTTCGTTTGAAAACATGGTGTCTCCTTAAAATAAGACAGTTGGTTAATACTCATTTATATGACCACAACAGGCCAATATTTATCCCAGCATACCGCCGAAACATCAAAATACAAGCCTTGATTTCATATATTCAAGCCAGTTGCCGTCTTCTAATAAAATATGGGCAAGTTCATCAAAAACAAGGCTATACATGCCGCCTTGGTCGTGTAAAATAGCGGCCGCTGGAGAGGTGACTGAGCTGGCCGAAAGTACCGGTCTTGAAAACCGGCGTAGGTTTATCCCTACCGTGGGTTCGAATCCCACCCTCTCCGCCATACAAACCAAAAAACCGCCCCCTGTGGGCGGTTTTTTGGTTTGTGCGAGAGGGTGGTTTGATGAGAACCCATAGTTCGACAAAATTGCAGCGGCAATTTTGAGCGCTGGAAGAGCGACCCAAAGGGCGAGGTGCATTTAATATTAATGCACCGAGTAATCCCACCAGACCTAAACTTCATCATAGTGACCCTCATGTACGGTTTGGTTGGTTCACCGCCCCGTTAAAAGCCTAAATATTGCACTCTGCACCCAAAATCACCCACTTTTTACCTGATATATCAAATTCCTGAAATATTCTTATTATTTTGAACTAGAATAATTTTAATATAAAACAGCCTGTTATTGCATATTCCCATAAAATCCTTAATGAAATTGGTCTATATTTACACCAGTGTAGGAAATATCTTACTTTGTCCTACAAAGTTGAGATAACATGGCCTAATATTGTCTTAGAAATAATGATAAAAATCATAAAAATACGACTTAATATGGATTTTAGGGGGATTTATGACGGTCAAGGTACTGCTTGTAGATGATCATGAGCTTGTGCGCACAGGAATTCGTCGACTACTTGATGATTTTGATGACATTGAAGTCATTGCAGAAGCTGAAAGTGGTGAAGAAGCGATTACGCTAGTTCGAAAGCTGCGGCCTCAGGTTGTCCTGATGGACGTGAATATGCCCGGTATTGGCGGGCTTGAAGCAACACGTAAACTGACACAAATTGATGTTAACGTGAAGGTGATTGTCGTCACCATTCATTTAGATGAACCATTCCCAACACGTTTATTGCAAGCCGGTGCATCGGGTTATTTAACCAAAGGCTGTGCGGTTAGCGAGATAGTCGAAGCGATCCGTCAAGTAGGTAAAGGCAAGCGCTTTATTGGCAGTGATGTCGCGCAACAACTTGCGATGACCATGTTACCTGGCAGCGATAAATCTCCTTTTGATGCCTTGTCTCAACGTGAGTTACAAGTGATGCTGATGGTGACACAGGGACAGAAGATTCAAGAAATTGCTGACAAATTATGCCTATCGCCTAAAACCGTTAGTACCTACCGTTACCGTTTGTTTGAAAAACTCGAGGTTAAAAGTGATGTTGAACTTACTCATCTTGCTATGCGTCATGGCATGATAGATGAGAACAATAGTTACGCATCTTAAATTAAACTCCAGATAGGTATAGCAAGGAAAAGCTGAATGAATACACCAAGGACACGCGCACCTGAACTGCCAGATTCGTTACAGTGGTTTAACACCAGCGAAGGACCAGTACGTCTTGAAGATTTACGCGGCAAGGTAGTGTTGCTGCATTTTTGGACTTACTGCTGCGTTAACTGTATGCATGTTTTACCTGAACTGGCTGCATTAGAACGTCGTTACGCTGAAAATCTTGTTGTGATTGGCGTGCATACACCAAAGTTTCCGAATGAACGTATTGCAGATAACGTGCAAAAGGCGATTAACCGACATTATATTCGCCATCCTGTTGCACATGACCCCAGCTTTTCTGTTTGGAAGCAATACGCGATTAAAGCATGGCCCTCTATTATATACATCGATCCAGAAGGTTATATTGTTGGTGTATTGCGAGGTGAGGGCAAAGGCAAACAATTAGATAAGCTGATTCAGCAGTCGATTTCAAATGCAGCAGCGAAAAACATATTGCAAACTTCCAAGTTTCCGACACGCGGAAAACCTGAACCTAATTTAGAACTTAAATTTCCAGGTAAGGTGCATGTCAGTAAAGATCGGTTATTTATTAGCGACAGTGGACATAACCGCGTTTTGGAATGCATGCCAAATGGACGCATTATTCAAGTTTACGGTTCAGGCGCCCCAGGCTTGCTTGACGGAACAGGCAATGAAGCCTCGTTTGAAAACCCGCAAGGCTTAGTTGAGACGGATGGCTTTTTGTACATTGCGGATATGGATAACCACGTTATTCGAAAAGTTGACCTTGTTACTCGTGAAGTATCGACCGTTATTGGTATGGGTAAAATGGGCAGGGTTAAAACCTTCGACACCTATGATGATCCATTACAAGTGCCACTGAACTCACCTTGGGGGCTAGAATACAACGACGGTGTTTTATATATCGCGATGGCAGGTGCGCATCAAATTTGGGCTTACGATTTGAGTAGTAATCATATTAAGGTATTGGCGGGTACTGGTGTAGAACAGTTACAAGATGGTAATGGGCAAACAGCGATGTTTGCACAACCTTCAGGACTTTCGATGGGTGAAGATATCGAAAAAAATCTTTTTGTCGTTGATGCGGAAACCTCTGCCGTTAGATCAATTCGTATGCGTGACAATTATGTTGGTACGGTAGCCGGCAAGGGTTTATTTGATTTTGGTGATGTTGATGGTAAAAAAGACGTCGCCTTACTACAGCATCCACTGGCTATTGCTTATGATGCAAAACGTAAGGCGCTTTGGGTTGCCGACAGCTACAACCATAAACTGCGTCATATCAAGATCAGCAATGGTTCGGTGTCATCGGTGAAATTATCCGATGAACTGCATGAGCCAGCAGGGGTGAGTTTGCAAGACGATGCGCTCTATATCGCGGATACCAATGCTCACCGCGTATGCAGTGTTGATTTAAATACAGGTAAAATGCAAGAGGTTGAGATTTTTGAGGTCGAAACCGATTAGAATAATGGTATGACTACTGATTTTGATATTCACTGCCAGCGTTGCTCGCGATTAAGCCGCTTCCTTAAAGATGTCCGTAAAGAATACCCCGATTATTATGGACGTCCGGTACCGCCATTTGGTGCAAAACAACCTGAATTATTGATAGTGGGCCTTGCACCCGGCATGCATGGGGCGAACGCAACAGGGCGCCCGTTTACGGGTGATTATGCCGGCATCCTTTTATATGAAACCCTCTATAAATTTGGTTTTAGTAATAAACCTGACTCAGTTTCGGTTGATGATGGTTTAAAACTAAAGAACTGCCGTATCACCAATGCCGTTAAGTGCCTGCCACCCCAAAATAAACCGACCACTGAAGAAGTTAATATTTGTAATGATCTGTTACGCGAAGAACTTCAGGCATTAAAAAAAGTATGCGTTATCTTGGTGTTGGGACTGGTGGCGCATAAAGCAGTGTTGAAAGCCTGCGACGTTAAGATAAAACAATTCCCGTTTGGCCATAATGCTTGCGCAAAATTACCTGATGGGCGCTGGTTGCTTAGCTCGTATCATTGCAGCAAGTACAACACCTCAACAAAGCGTCTCACCGAAAAAACCTTTCATAATGTCTTTGAACATGCGCAACAGTTGTTGAGCAAAAAGAAATAACAATGTCTGCTCAGGCCGACTTTGATCACAAAGCCTTTCTTGAAACCTTAACTGGTCGCCCCGGCGTTTATCGCATGCACGGTGAAGACGATGCGATTTTATATGTTGGTAAAGCAAAGAATCTAAAAAAGCGCGTCTCTTCGTACTTTAGAAGCAGCGGCTTAGCACCGAAAACATCGGCATTAATGAAACAAGTTGCTAACGTCACTGTCACCGTTACGCAAACCGAGACAGAAGCACTTATTCTTGAAAGTAATCTGATTAAAGAATTTCTGCCACGCTACAACATCTTGTTACGTGATGATAAAAGTTATCCTTATTTGTTTCTTTCAACAGAACAAGATTTTCCGCAGCTGGGTTTTCATCGTGGTGCACGAAAAAAGAAGGGGCGTTACTTTGGCCCGTACCCTTCGGCAGGCTCGGTACGTGAAACGCTGAACTTATTACAAAAACTCTTTCCAGTACGCCAATGTGAAGACAGTTTTTTTAAGAACCGATCACGGCCTTGTTTGCAGTATCAAATAAAACGCTGCTCGGCACCTTGCGTGGGTTACATCGACAAGGCGGAGTACGGTGAAGACATTAAAAACACCATTTTGTTTCTGGAAGGCAAAGACGATGCGGTTATTCAGTCTTTAATAAAAAGAATGGATAGAGCTGCTACCGATCTTAACTATGAACAAGCAGCAAGCTTCCGTGATCAAATAGCGCGACTGCGTGGCTTGCAAGAAACCCAATATATCAGTGGTGAAAAAGGCGATCTGGATCTCATTGCCATTAGCGTCGCCAGTGGTAGCAGTTGCGTGCAAGTGTTTACTGTTCGTGGCGGACATCACTTAGGTAATCGTGCTTACTATCCAAAGCACCAAGCCGATACGTCAGCAGAAGAAATTCTTTCCGGTTTTATTTCACAATATTATTTAGGCGGCGGCACGAGCAAACGATCTCGTCGGCCCATTCCAAGTCAGTTAATTGTTAGTACGCAACCCGATGAACATGAATGGTTAGAACAAGCACTGGGTGAGCAAAGTGGTCACAAGATTAAGATCAGCCACAAGGTACGCGGCGAACGTGCACGCTGGTTAAAAATGGCACAAGACAATGCTGATTATGGCGTAACACAACATCTTAGTTCCAAGAGCAGCTTGCTGAAACGATTTGAAGCCCTGCAAGACGCCTTGGGTTTAGATACGATGCCGCAACGACTCGAATGTTTTGACATCAGTCACACCATGGGCGAAGCCACCGTAGCATCGTGTGTGGTGTTTAATACAGAAGGGCCATTAAAAGCAGATTATCGTCGTTTTAATATCGAAGGCATTACCCCCGGTGATGATTTTGCCGCAATGCAACAAGCCTTGATGCGGCGTTACACAAAAATAAAACAAGGAGAGGGTGCTTTACCGGATATTTTGTTTATTGATGGCGGCAAAGGGCAGCTATCGCGCGCTGGTTTAGTACTTGATGAACTACAAATTGCCGATATTACAGTGGTGGGCGTTGCCAAAGGCGCAGCACGCAAGCCCGGCGAAGAAACCCTGTTCTTGTTAGGTAACAAGAGCCCCTTTATACTGGCAGCAGACTCAGCGGCATTGCACCTGATTCAGCATATCCGCGATGAAGCGCATCGATTTGCTATTACCGGTCATCGAGGCAGAAGAGCCAAGGCGCGCCAGAAGTCAGTACTCGAAGATATCCATGGTCTTGGTGCGAAACGGCGACAACGTTTATTAAAAGAATTTGGTGGCTTGCAGGCAATTAGCCGAGCGGGCGTTGAGGATTTATCGAAAATAGAAGGGATCAGCACCAAGCTGGCGCAACGAATTTATGATATTTTTCATGCAGACAGTAAATAACCTATGAAATTAAATATTCCGAATATCCTTACCTTAACGCGTATCGCCGTGATCCCGGTGTTCGTACTGGTCTTTTTCCTGCCCTTTGACTGGGCACACCCCGTATCAGCGGCCATCTTTGCCGTAGCGGCCTTTACCGACTGGTTAGACGGCTATTTAGCCCGAAAATTAAACCAAACATCGCGTTTTGGCGCCTTTCTTGACCCTGTCGCCGACAAATTGATGGTGGCCGTGGCCTTAATTCTGCTGGTTAACGTACAACAGAGCATTTGGTTGGCATTACCGGCCATCGTTATCATCGGTCGTGAAATTGCGATATCTGCGCTAAGAGAATGGATGGCCGAAATCGGTGAAAGGGCGCAAGTCGCCGTCTCGTATATAGGCAAAATTAAGACCGCAGGACAGATGTTAGCGCTGTTACTGTTACTTTACAGAGAACCCATTGGCAGTTTCCCGACCTTTGAGGTGGGCCTGGTGCTACTTTACATTGCTGCGGCATTAACCCTCTGGTCGATGGCAATTTACATCAATGCCGCGTGGCCAGCCCTTACCGGTAAAGAGTTTGATAATAATGAGTAAAATAGTGGCCTAGGCTATTGACTCTAGCCCCGTTGTCACTACAATACGGGTCCTCTTAACGCGGGAATAGCTCAGTGGTAGAGCACAACCTTGCCAAGGTTGGGGTCGGGAGTTCGAGCCTCCTTTCCCGCTCCAAACACAATCGGGGAAGTGATCATCACTTCCCCGTTTTTGTATATAGAATATGGCGGAATGGCAGAATGGCTATGCAGCGGATTGCAAATCCGTGGATCTCGGTTCGACTCCGGGTTCCGCCTCCATTATTTGCCTAATTGCTGACCTAAAACAGTAATTCGGTGTAGTAGTAGGTCACTTTGCCCAGATGGCGTTGTGGTAGATAGTCGTTTTAAAACGATAACTAGCAAACGTGAAAGGGTGTAGTAAGTAGGTCACTTTGCCCAGGTGGCGTTGTGGTAGATAGTCGTTTTAAAACGATAACTATCAAACGTGAAAGGGTGTAGTAAGTAGGTCACTTTGCCCAGGTGGCGAAATTGGTAGACGCAAGGGACTTAAAATCCCTCGGTGGCAACACCGTGCCGGTTCGATTCCGGCCCTGGGCACCATTTTATAGCAACAGCTGTCTTTGCGAACGAAGTGAAGCAATCTTTAAATTTCAAAGTCTAATCTTATTCTGTAATAACTCTATTTTTACTTCGATATATTGAGGTAAGCAAACCACGTGACCCATTCGGGCTAAAGACATAGAGTGGCACGCCATTCGAGATAATTGCTAATAATAGCCCCAAAATGATGCAAATCACGATGTTTGGTCTATTTATCCCTATCAAGTAGAATGCACCTCGGGGAAAGCTAGGCTATGCTTAATGCATTGAATCAGGGGGAGCAGTAAAAAAGTGAGGGCGGGAGCAGCACGTTACACCACTATTGTACCAACCTTGTTGGCGCTTATTCAGTGGGCAATCGATCCGTTTTTAACGGTCGGAACGGGTTATTTACTCCTTAATTACTACAATATCCCTTTTGAAAACCAATATGTTTATTTAGCCATCATCGTCTTCCTGCTCGCCTTACTGATCTTTCGACATATCGACTTGTTTTCATCATGGGCAAGCGGCGACATTCGCGCCCAAACCAGTAATCTTATGATTTCATGGGCAGTCATGATCTCCGTGTTGGTTATTCTGGGTTACTCCACCGATAGCATCGATTTATTTGATAAAATGGTGATTTATACTTGGGCCTGGTTAACTCCGATTGTTATTTTAGCCGTGCATTTTGTAATTCGAAAATTACTGCTATACAGCCTGCGTTTCGAAAAACACCGCCGTAATGTTGTGATTGTGGGCGTTAACGATCAGGCGCGTCAATTAGCGAGCGATATTTGCGATGATAAAGGCAATGGACTGACTCTCGAAGGCTTTTTTGATGATCGCGATGAAGAACGTACCGGTAAATGCGAACAAGCCAGCTATCTCGGTAAAATGAATGCCTTAGTGGATTACGTGAGAAACAATAAAATCGATCTTATTTACATCACCTTACCGATAAGAGAAAAAAAACGCCTCATTGATTTACTAGATGAACTCCACGACACCACCGCCTCGATTTATTTTACGCCGGATATCTTTGTTTACGACCTGATTCAATCGCGGATGGACAGCATCGGTGACACACCTTTAGTCGCTTTATGTGAAACACCGTTTAGTGGCACCAACGGTATTATAAAACGCCTGAGCGATATCATCTTTTCAGCGCTTGTCCTGGTCTTTATATCACCGTTATTATTATTACTCGCCATCGCAGTAAAACTCAGCTCGCCCGGGCCGGTGTTTTTCAAACAAAAACGCTATGGCCTGGATGGACAAGAAATCACAGTTTATAAATTTCGCTCCATGACCGTGTGCGAAAATGACAGCAAAGACATCAAACAAGCCACCCGCAACGACAGCCGCGTAACAAAACTCGGCGCCTTCATGCGTAAATACTCGCTTGATGAATTACCGCAGTTCCTCAACGTACTGCAGGGCAGAATGAGTACGGTTGGCCCACGCCCACACGCCGTAGCGCATAACGAACTCTACCGCGGCCAAATCAAAGGCTATATGATTCGTCATAAAGTAAAACCCGGCATCACCGGTTGGGCACAAGTGAACGGTTTCCGGGGCGAAACCGACACCGTAGAAAAAATGCAAAAACGTGTTGAATACGACTTAGACTATTTAAGAAACTGGTCGCTCGGATTAGATTTTACCATTGTATTAAAAACCCTCGTCGCCGTTTTTCAAACAGAAGATACTTACTAAAGAAAAATTATGACCAACAAAAGCACCAACACCGTCTGGCATAACGCCACCGTTACACGTAAGCGCCGTGAAGAACTTAATGGCCATAAAAGCGCGATCCTGTGGTTCACCGGATTATCCGGCTCAGGCAAATCAACCCTTGCCCATAGCGTAGAAGAAAAACTTCACCAAATGAACTGCAAAACATTTGTCTTTGATGGCGACAACGTCCGTCAGGGACTTTGTGGCGATCTCACATTTAGTGATGATGACCGCAAAGAAAATCTGCGTCGCATCGGCGAAATGACCAAGCTGTTTTTAGAAGCCGGCACCATTTCACTTACTGCCTTCATCTCACCGTTCAAAGAAGACCGAGATAAAATTCGGGCCATGGTGCCCGAAGGGGACTTTATAGAAATTTATTGCCGCTGCCCCATAGAAAAATGTGAAGAACGAGATGTAAAAGGCTTGTACAAAAAAGCCAGAGCAGGGGAGATACCGCACTTCACTGGTATTAGCTCACCCTATGAAGAACCAGAAGAAGCAGAAATTGTTATTGATACCGATGGTTCAGTTAACCTCGATGAAACGGTCGACAAAGTACTCGCCGTACTAAAATCAAAAGGTATATTGGCGTGAAGGAATTATTAGATAACATCGTAAACATCGCCAAACAAGCTGGCGATGCAATAATGACCGTCTATAACAGCGACGACTTCAATGTAGAACTAAAAAACGATGATTCTCCACTAACCAAAGCAGATATCGCAGCAAACGATATTATTGTGGCCGCACTTGAAGAACTGACACCCGATATCCCGATTCTTTCTGAAGAATCGGCTAAAGCACCCTATGAAACACGTAAAGAATGGACAAAATTCTGGCTAGTCGATCCACTTGATGGCACAAAAGAGTTTATTAAACGAAATGGTGAATTCACGGTTAACATCGCGCTGATTAAAAATGGAAAACCGATCCTGGGTGTTGTCTACGCTCCCGCATTAAAACATACCTATTCTGGGGCAGAAGGTCTAGGCGCATTCAAACAAGAAGAAAACAATCCAGCACAAGAAATTAAAGTAGCTGATCACCGCAACCAAAAACTCAAAGTGGTTGCCAGTCGCTCACACGCCGGCCCAGACTTGCAAGCCTTTCTCGATAAACTTGAAGACTACGATGTCATTAGCATGGGCAGTTCCCTCAAACTATGTCTGGTCGCTGAAGGCAAAGCACATCTTTACCCAAGACTCGGCCCAACCATGGAATGGGATACAGCAGCAGCAGATGCCATTGTAAGAGCATCTGGTGGTCAAGTAACGCAATTAGATAACACGCTGCTTGTATATAACAAACAAGATTTACTAAACCCATATTTCATGGTTGCAGGAAAACCTGCTTATAACTTTAGCTTAATTTAAAAATACCATGCCCAATAATTTTGCCTACATCGCCTTAATATTATGGCCGTTCATATCGCTATTGTTTTACAGGCATATGCCAATTGTTCAGGCAACGTTTTGGACAATTGTGGGTGGGTTTTTAGTACTGCCTGTTAAAACAGTAATCGACTTTCCTTTTATTCCCCCGCTAGATAAAGAATTGATCCCAGTTATTGCCGCATTAATTGGTTGTCGTTACATAAAGAAAATAAAAATTAAATTAGTTCCAAAGGAAGGGGTGGAGCGATGGTTGGTATTACTTTTTATTATTTCACCTATTTTTACAACTCTAAATAATCAAGAGCCTTTTAATGGTATTCCCGGGTTAACACTGCACGACACAATCTCAGCAATTATTCATCAGTATTTATTTATTTTTCCTTTTATTCTAGGGATGCAGATTATTAAAACCTACGATGATCAACTGTTGCTATTTAAACTATTAGTAGTCGCAGGTTTAATTTATTCAGTTCCGATTTTATTTGAAGTGCGAATGAGCCCTCAATTGCATACATGGGTTTATGGGTTTTTCCCCCATAGTTTTTTTCAGCAGGTAAGGTACGATGGTTTTAGATCAGTTGTTTTTCTTGGGCATGGTTTAATTGTTTCTATGTTTATTGCAGTATCACTTGGTGCTGCAAGTATTCTTTTGAAAGAAAAAATAAAATTAAAAATAATCCCCCCCTGGTTTATTGTTTTATATTTAATTTTATTGTTATACCTTAATAAAACTATTGGTTCATTTCTTTTAGGTATATTTGTATTTATTGCGATCACTCGGTTGTCTATCCACACCATTAGGCGAATATCTTTAATTATTATCTTTATTGCGTTGTTATATCCTTTACTATCATTAATGGATCTTTTTCCACACCAACAGATGATTCAAATAGCAACAGATTTTGATCCGGCAAGAGGCGAATCATTAGCCTATCGGTTTCGTAATGAAGCTATATTATTAGATCATGCTAAAGACAAAATACTTTTCGGATGGGGAGGATGGAACCGAAATCGACTGGAAGGTACAGTAACTGACGGTTACTGGATAATACTTTTAGGACAATATGGAATAGCTGGATTTGTATCACTGTTTGGTTTGGCGGTATTAAGTGTATGGCGAGCCATAAAAACCGTCCGGCATCTTAAGGACAAGGTTGAGATACGAATAGTGGCGTATCACGGGTTATTGGTGTCAGTGATAATGATTGATCAATTGCCTAATGCTTCTATAGCTGCCTGGCTAATATTTATAATAGGAGCATTATTAGGTCGCTCCAATTATATTAAAAGAAATCATCTATTGAATGGAAACTCAAGTGCTAGTTAGTATTATCATTCCAATGCGCAATGCTGAGCGTTATATTGAAAAAACCTTGAAATCAATAGTATCAGGGGAATATTCAAATATAGAGGTTATCATAGTAGATGATGGGTCATCGGATGACTCTGTTGCAATCATAGATGATTTTAATAATTCACGTATCCGTGTTATTCAGGGTGATTGCAAAGGAATTGCGGCTGCATTTAATAAAGCGCTTGATGTTACACAAGGCGAAGTAGTAATGAGATGCGATGCTGATGATCTGTATATCAAAAACCGCATATCTCGGCAGGTCTCGTGGTTAAAGCAACATCCTGACTACGGCGCTATCTGTGGCAATTTTTCAATGATAGATAAGAATGATGAGATAGTTAATGACGCTTTTAACTTTGGTGTTTTATCTGAAGATATTACAGCAGAATTAAATAAAGGAATAACTAGGACAACATTTTGTACTTACGCAATAAAAACAGACGTTTTGAAAAAAATTAACGGCTGTAGAGAATATTTTGTTACCGCAGAAGATATTGATCTCCAATTAAGAATCGGGGAAGTAGCAAAAGTTTGGTATGAGCACAAAGTAAATTATTTATATAGATTACATGATGTATCTATTACTCATAGCCAGCCAAATAACCAAAGGCTGTTCTTTGAACAAACAGCGAGAGAATTTCAAATACAGCGTTTATCCATGGGGAGCGATGACCTTGATAACAATGCGCCTCCGACACCACCATCTAAAGATAACTCTAGGGCACAGTCTGCGTGTGAACATATAAAGAGCATGCTCATCGGTTCTGCATGGAGATTACACCAGAGCGGTCTAAAAAGGCAGGCTTTGCTTCGCGTGATTAAAGCTTTAATGATAAGTCCAATGGATTTTAAAATATGGAAATCTATATTGGCAATGATTATAAAAAAATGATTTTAAAAATATACTGGAAGGAGCAATAACATGAGCGAAGAAGGGGCGCGTTATGGGGGATACGATTTCGAAGAAAATGAAGCTTCTGGATTATTATGTAAAATGATCCCAAGAGGTGCTCGTATTTTAGATGTTGGTTGTGGAGATGGTTCGTTAGCAAAAATGCTAATAGAAAAAAAGAATGTGAGTGTTATTGGTCTAGAGCCCGATGAATATCGGGCAGCCATGGCGGTGAAAAATGGTATTGACGTATTACAGATAGAATTACATCCTGATTTAGTAGATAAATTGGGGAAGTTTGATGTGGTTTTATTTGCTGATGTTGTAGAACACTTGATACAGCCTGAAATCGTCTTAAAACATGCCCGCGATTTTCTACTGCCTGGTGGCTTTGTACTTATTTCAGTGCCAAATGTTGCCCATTTAAGCATGCGTGTGAACCTATTTAAAGGCGACTTTGATTATACGTCCGTAGGGATAATGGATTCGACACATATTCGTTGGTACACCAAAAAGAGTCTATTGGCTCTTCTTGAATCCACAGGATATAAAGTTACTGAGAACTATTCTTCAGCCGGTTTATGGGAACCATACTATAAATACCGTCGCCCTTGGCGGTGGATGAAAGAGACCTGGAGGAATAGGTTTGTGCTGTGGTCAGTTGCACATTACCCGAATCTTTTCGGATATCAAAATATAGTAAAAGCTGAACCCAAGGATTAGCTATTAAAGGACTAATGGTGACTGATCAAATTAATAGCCACTTCCATCTAGATGTCGGTAAGAGCACAAGGTTAAAATGAACTTTTTCAAAGTAGTGCTGCATAATTTTAGAAATAGTAATTCTCTTCGCCATCGTGCCTCTCGGGCTGGTAGCTGGACGGTTGCTGGCCATATGGCGAATCAAGCATTGCGATTTGGAGGGAATCTGATACTGACAAGGTTGCTTTTTCCTGAAGCATTCGGGTTAATGGCAATCATTCAGAGTGTGATGGTTGGTCTTGCGTTGTTCTCAGATATTGGGGTAGAAACTAGTATCATTCGTAGTAAGCGTGGTCATGAGCAAGTTTTTTGCAACACAGCATGGACAATGCAGGTAATAAAAAATGTGGTTATCTGGCTAGTGATTTGCCTTATCGCATCGCCTGTTGCATTGTTTTATTCTGAGCCTATGTTAACCAGTCTGATGCCAGTAGCTGGTTTGGGGGCTGTTCTTGGTGGCTTGGTGTCAACAAAATTTTCATTAGCTGTCCGAGCACTTGATCTAAAAAAACGCGTATTAATTGAAACTGGCTCGTATGCTTTAGGACTATTTGTAACAATCATGTGGGCCTGGATTGACCATTCTATTTGGTCTCTGGTTTGGGGAGGTCTTTTCGGGGCTCTTGCGAAAGTAGTTGCCAGTTATCTCATGCTAGAAGGTGAAAACAATAGGTTCGCGTGGGATCGTAGCTCAGTTAAAGAATTGTTTGGTTTTGGTCAATGGGTACTAGTCAGCTCTGTCCTGACCTTTCTAGCTGGTGAAGGTAATAAGCTATTAATTGGTGCATTTCTTGGCGTGAAGTTGTTGGCATTTTTTATGTTAGCCAGCACTATGAGTTTAATGTTTTGGATAATTATTCAACAGGTAAGTAACAGGGTCTTATTTCCTGCTTATTCAGAGGTAGCTCGTGAACGGCCTGAACGATTAAGGGCAGTGGCCACTAGGAGTCGATTGTTATTGATTATTCCCGGATGGCTGATTGCCATGTTTTTCGTGCTATGGGGTGATCATTTTATGTGGTTTCTCTATGATCAACGATATGCCGAGTCTGGAAACATGCTTCGTATGCTTGCGATGGGATCATTGGTAGGTGTTATCGGTGGTTCTTATAATGGGTTATTGTGGGCAAAAGGGATGATTAGGATCAGTACTGCCATCTTGGCGCTACAGATAGTTATTCAGGTGCTCGGTATGGTTATTGGGCATCACTTTCTTGGTGTGCAAGGTGTGGTTTTGAGCGTTGCACTATTGAGTTGGTTAGTTTACCCGATACATGCGATTGTTCATGCTCGCATTGGCCTTTGGGAACCCAGGGTTGATTTACCCTTCATAATACTTTCCATATTAATTGTTGCAGTAAATTTCACAGGGATTTTTAACAATGTTTGAGCATTCATTACCAACCAATGATTACTCATCGAAGGCCAGATCACCGTTAGTTACCGTCCAGATGCCTGTTTATAACGGTCAAGAATATCTCGCTGAGACTATTGAAAGCATTCTTAATCAAACGTTTCGTGATTTTGAGTTTCTGATGTTAGATGATGGCTCAACGGATGAGTCACTGAATCTTTTACGGAGTTATGCTGAGAAAGACTCTCGAATTCATGTGATTACCCGAGAAAATCGAGGTTTAGGTGAAACTCAACGTGAACTGGCAGAGAGTGCTAATGGAGAATTCATTGCTCAGATGGATCAAGACGATGTCTCCATGCTAAACAGGCTTGAGCTACAAGTTGATTTTCTCAGGAAAAATCCCAATGTGGCAGTGGTTGGTGGTGCTTATCAGATGATCGATGGTGCGGGTAGATATCTGACCACATTGAAACAGCCCATATCTAATACGGAAATACAGGCGCTGATTTTAGGTGGGCACTGTGCAATTGCCCATTCGGGTGCCATGATGCGAAGTGCAGATATTAAATCGATAGGTGGTTATGATAAAAACTTTAACACAGCAACGGATCTTGATTTATGGTTGCGTCTCGGTGAAGTGGGTGAACTAGCAAATTTAAGTGATGTAGTATTCAAGTACCGTTTACATGATAAGTCCGCTAGCGAAAAAGTTGGACAATCGCAACGGAACGAAGCGCGAAAGGCTTGTGAGAACGCATGGAAAAGAAGAAATATAACGTACGAGTTTAGTGCCGATCAACTATGGCGACCAGGTCCTGACAAAGAATCACGACATAAATTTATGCTCAAATATGGTTGGTGGGCATGGAATAGTAATGAGTTTATGACAGCATTTTTTTATGGTTGGCAGGCTATCAAAGCAAAGCCATTGTCATTAGCTGGGTGGAAATTACTTGCTGTTTCACTAATCTCGAAAGTTAACAATAGGGAAAAAAGATGCCATTAAGAAAGCACGTAGTAATTACAGGTACAGGAAGGTCTGGAACTACTTTCCTAGTCGAGTTACTAACAAGTCTTGGTCTCGAAACCGGTTTTAGCATAGATGATCTTGTTAGCAAGAAATCTGAGGGGGCTCGAGCAGGGTTAGAGTATGATATAAGGGAGAGTAGCTGTCCCTATATTGTAAAGAGTCCCTGGTTCTGTGATTATGCTGAAGAAGTCATATCTCGCGATGACATAGAGATTGAACATATTTTTATTCCTATCCGTGACTTAGATGCCGCAGCTGAAAGCAGGCGATACGTAGTAAAGGCTGCAGTTTCAAGACTCCCCTTTATCGAGAAATTGAGGCATATAGTTAAGCCACGAAGAGTTGATGGTGGGCTCTGGCATACAAACTCAAGTAAATCAGGCGACCAAGAAGAGATACTTCTAAGGCAAATATACAACCTTATGTTTGCAGTATCTGATACATGCTTACCAGTGACTTTGATGCGATATCCTAGAATTGCCCAAGATCCTCAATATTTATTTGAAAAGCTCAAGCTGATTTTAAGAGGTGTTACATATGAAACATTCTGTACAGTATTTAACAATACTGTTCGACCAGAACTGGTTCATAGTTTTAGCAAAAAAGACTTCTAATAGGATGATAGTTTTTCTGTAATGGATAGCAGGAAAAGCAATATACTGCTGTAATATCCATATCCATATCCATATGCAATGATTGAACGTATATATGTGCGTTTTGTCTCAATATCTAAATATTTAAATTTTGTGCAGGTGTTTTTAATATAATGAAAATTACATTTATATTACCAACTGTAAATATGAGTGGCGGTATACGCGTTGTCGCAATATATGCGGAAGCCCTGAGTAAAAGGGGGCATGATGTTGTATTGGTATCACCGCCACCTAAAAGAATATCGTTCAAAACAAACCTAAAATCTTTTCTTAAAGGGAATGGGTGGGAAAAAACGGTAATCAAAAACTCACATGCAGACAACTTAAGTATAGAACATCGTATATTAGAAAAATATAGACCTGTAGAAGATAAAGATGTTGATGATGCCGATATTATTATAGCAACATGGTGGGAAACAGCAGAGTGGGTGATGAATTTATCTAGCAGGAAAGGTGCTAAGGTATATTTTATACAGCATCATGAAGTTCATTCTGGCTTACCTCTAGAAAGGTGCAAGGCTACTTATGCCTTCCCAATGCATAAGATTGTTATTGCAGAATGGTTGCGAAAAGTAATGTTGACTGAATATGGGGAGAATGATGTCGATTTGGTTTCTAATGGCGTAGATCATGAACAATTTTTCGCCAATGAACGACATAAACAAGAAAAGCCAACGGTCGGTTTTTTATATCACAAGGCTGAATTTAAAGGGGTTGATATAACAATAAAAGCGATAACGACACTATTCAAAAAGCATTCAAATCTACGCATCGTTAGTTTCGGGTCTATGTCACCTAGTGAGACTGAAACATTTTGTGGACGCTTAAAATTTTATCTTGATCCGCCGCAAGATCTCATACGAGAATTATATTCTCAATGTGATGTATGGATAACATCTAGTAGATTGGAAGGATTTAATTTGCCTGCAATGGAGGCTATGGCGTGTAGAACCCCAGTTATTTCAACAAAAGCAGGTTGGCCAGAGGAGGTTATTAAAAATGGTTATAACGGTGCTTTAGTTGACGTAGATGACGTAAATGCGATAGTTAACGAGACAGAAAGTATAATAAATCTATCCGATGCTTCATGGAAGTGTATGTCTGAGAATGCATACAATACTGTTTCTGATAGTTCATGGGGTAAATCAGCTATGCTTTTTGAGAAATCTTTAGAAAAAGCATTGTTAAATGATGAAAATAAATTGGACACGCGTAAAATATCTAAGGCGATTAATACATGCAAAAAATAGAACAACCAATTTTTTTAGTTGGTTCTATAAGATCAGGGACATCTTTACTAAGGTTGATGTTGGATTGTCATCCCGAAATGGCATTCAATTTAGAATCTGAATACCTAGTATCTCAATTACCGAAAGGTAACGGCTTCCCTGATATGGCGGAGTACGTATCGTGGCTGGAGCGTGACAGAGTATTTCAACATAGTCATTTTTCTATAAATAAAAAATTAGATTACGTTTCCCTAATGAACGATTTTTTGTGGCAAAAAAGAGAACGCGAAGGAAAAAGCATTATTGGGGCAACTGTACATGATGACTTTGGGGAATTGAAAAGAATATGGCCTAATGCAAAATATATACATATATATAGAGATGGTCGTGATGTAGCTAATTCAGTCATGCAAATGGGTTTGTCTGGCAATGCATATATGGCAGCTGATTGTTGGCTGCGGGCAGAATATGAATGGGACGAGCTTGTAAGCACATTAAATCCCAATGATTGGATTGAGATATCCTATGAAGATTTGATCTGCGATGCAAAGAATATTTTAAAGACGATATGTGACTTTATTGGTGTGCCATATAGTGAACGTATGTTTGATTATGTTAACGACAGTACTTATGGATTACCTGATCCGAAATTCACTTATCAGTGGAAAATAAAATCAAAAGAGAAAGATGTTAAGCATATTGAATCAAAGATTTATGGCATGCTTATGCGGCGAGGGTACGATTTAAGCACAAAGAAACCAATAAAGTTAAACTGGTTAACAGAGTTCTACTTACGTCTTCATTCAAAGGTAAATGCACTTTTATTTCGAGTTAATAAATACGGGATAAATTTAGTCTTGCAAGAAATGGTATCACGGCGATTTAATCTTACCGGTTGGAATATTGCTTCTTCTAAAAAGATTGATAAAATCATTGACAATAATCTTAAATGAACTGTATAAAATATGTCTAAGTCAGTTCAGATTGTAATTGTTAATTATAAAACACCTCAGCTAGTGGCAGCCTGTTTGGTGTCACTTGAAAAACAAGTTCCTGAACTTAATTTCGATCAAGTATTCATCGTTGATAACAATTCTAATGACAACTCAGTCGAAATAATTTCTAAAAGCATTGAAAGTAATAACTGGTCTGATTGGTGCCAGGTCATTTCGGCAGAATGCAACGGTGGTTTTTCATTTGGAAATAATACCGGTATCCGGCTGGCCATGTCAGGCGACAATAATCCTGATTATATTATGTTACTTAATCCCGATACGCTTGTGAAACCTGATTCAGTTCAATCTTTAATCGATTTTATGGATAACCATCCTAAGGTAGGGATAGCTGGTAGTCGGCTGGAAAATGAAAAAGGTGGCTTAGAATGTTCAGCACATACCTTTCCATCACCACTGGGTGAACTTGAAGGCGGAGCAAGATTAGGTGTTATTTCTAAATTATTAAGCCGTTATGTTGTTACACCACCATTACGAGACGAAGCGCATCGTTGTGATTGGGTATCAGGCGCAAGCATGATTATCCGTAGAGAGGTTATCGAAGACATTGGTTTGTTGGATGAAGGATACTTTTTGTATTTTGAAGAAGTTGATTTTTGTAATCGCGCAAAGAAAGCAGGCTGGGAATGTTGGTATGTACCTAACTCAGTTGTAATGCATATTGAAGGTGCATCGACAGAAATCCACAGCAACTCGGTAAGAAGGCCTGCATATTGGTATAATTCCCGACGCCGTTATTTTGTGAAGCATTATGGCGTTATGGGTTTAATTTTTACTGATTTGTTATGGTCGGTAGGGCGGACAAGTTATTTATTACGGCGGATTTTGAGGCTTGGGGCGCAATCACCTAATAATGATCCTAAATGGTTTATGTTTGATGTCCTTTGGGGCGATTTCTTATCATTGGTTTCGGGAAGAATATTTAAAATAAACCGAGAGGGCAATAAGACTTGAGTCACGACGTTTTAAATTCTGACGTACAGGGTATTGGCGTTGTTGTCATCGGAAGGAATGAGGGTGAACGGCTACGCCGTTGTTTAACCTCAATTTGTGACTCAAATAGTTCTATCGTCTACGTTGATTCTGGTTCAACGGATGATTCAATTAATATCGCGAAAAATATGTTGATCGACGTTGTTAACCTTGATATGTCATTGCCATTTTCTGCCGCGAGGGCGCGTAATGCCGGCGTTGCCCGTTTAACTGAGCTGCTTCTAGAAATTAATTACATTCAATTTATTGATGGTGATTGTGAATTATCAAGTTCGTGGTTAGCTACAGCATCACAATTTTTGACTACGAACAGTAATGTCGCGATAGTTGCCGGGCAGCTTAATGAACGCTTTCCTGAAGCTTCAATATATAATCGACTTGGTGACTTAGAGTGGAACTTTTCTAAGCCTGGTGATGTTGATGCGGTTGGTGGGATTTTTATGGTTAGAGCCGCAACTTTCGATGACGTCAATGGTTTCAATGAAACGGTAACTGCTGGTGAAGAACCTGAATTATGCCAGAGAATAAAGAAGGAAGGTTGTCGAATAGTACGCCTTGAAAGCGATATGGCATTGCATGATTTAGCCATGGATAGTTTTAGGCAGTGGTGGCAGCGACAGGTACGAGGTGGCTACGGTGGTTTAGATGTAGCAAGACGTTTCGGTTTAAAAGGTTTCGTACGTAATAATTGGCGCGCCCGATTTTGGACGGCATGGCTTGGTTTTACTCTAATAAGTGGTTTTTCCGGTTATTGGCTTACTAGCTTCTCATTAATCATACTTTGGTTATTACAATATTCGCGGATTGCGCTAGGAGCATGGCGGGGTGGTCAAACTATTAATACTTCTTTGGCATATGCATGGTTTACAATGCTTTCTTTTTGGCCGCAAATGCTAGGGCAAATATATTACGTTTGGGATAGAATTAAAGGCCAGCATCACCGATTAATTGAATATAAAAAGAATAATACTTAAATGGTGTTCTATGTCATCTGATTCTGATTGGTTAGCAGATTTAAAACGTTACCCTAAACGCCCGTTCTTAAAAGAACAATCTATTTGGGCAATATGGGTATATCGTTTGGGTCGTCGCGTAGACACAAGAGAAAAGGGTGTTCTTAAATCACTACTAACAACGCTTTATTGGTTAGCATTTAGATTAGTAGAGACTATTACAGGGATTAGCTTGCCGAAAGAGGCAAAGATCGGCGCAGGCCTGCGAATTTGGCATTTTGGAAACATATTCATACATCCCGAAGTTGTTATTGGGGAGAACTGTACATTACGTCAAGGTGTGACAATAGGAAACCGACATGAAGATGGCAATGTGCCTGTGATCGGTGATGATGTTGAGTTTGGCGCATACGCGCAGGTATTTGGTGGTGTTAAAGTTGGCGATAAAGCTAAAATTGGTGCCATGTCAGTTGTTTTAATGGATGTACCTAATAATAAGACTGCAGTTGGTGTTCCAGCTCGTATACTTTAGTGAAAATGGAATAGTTGCATCATGTTAATAAAGAGATGGGCGATTGATTTACTACGAGGGTGGTATGGAGCATTTTCCTCTTATTGTTTTAAGAAGAAATTGTATAAGAAAAATCCTTTTTTAAAAATAGTTGATGTTGATGATTCTATTTTACTAGGTTGCGCGAAACTTCACGAACAAGGTCAGACAACATTAGCAAATAATAAATTACCGGATTTATATATAGATGACGCGTATCAACGTGGTCATTTGAAAAATTACTCATCTGACGGTAGAGAAGGGTGTTATAGATATGGAGTAATTGAGATTAAAAATAGTTTTTTTTCATTGCCGTACCCTATTCACAGAATAAAGAAATATGTTATTCGTAGTGGCATGGGGGATGTTCTAAGGTATTTATGTGAGCCTCGGTTTTTACTAGGTTATTTCGGCACATTTATCCCTCCAAGAAAAAAACTAGATACGGCAATATTATTGGCCCTGCCATCTTATGAAAATTTTTATCACTGGATGATAGAAACATTGCCACGTATCCATATGTTGGATCATGATGATAAGTACAATAACATACCAATAGTTTTACCTAAAAGCCGTACGCCACGATTTGTTCTGGAAACACTTAATTTATGCGGATGGGGGGACCGAATCCAGTATTTGGATAATGGTTCATATTCGGTTAAAAAATTATATATACCAACTTTGTACTCCCCTCGAAATGAACCTTGCCGTGAAGCTATTGAGTGGCTGAATGATAATATATGTAATAAAAGCTATATTCCTGGCAATGGAATAGATTCTGTCGAACTTCAAAAGATTTATATTTCACGAGATGATGCTGGCACTAGAGGGTGCGTTAATGCTGAAGACGTTGATAGGCTTCTAATAGATCAGGGGTTCAAAAAAATCAACATGACAGATTATAGTATTCAAGATCAAGCTTATATATTTAGCAAAGCGAAAATTATCATAGGTTTACATGGCGCTGCCTTGACGAATATTGCATTTACAGAACCTGAGTGTACCTTTATAGAAATATTTATGGATGGCTGGTTTACGCGGTCATTTTTCAACTTGGCGCGGCTCCGTAAAAATAAATACGGTTACCTACTTTGTAAAAAAGAAGGTAATGGGATACGTATTGATACTGATAAGCTTCTAGCATTGATAAAAAATATTACGGATTAATTATTGTATAACAACACTTATGATAACTCTTAACCAAACTATCTCGAACGTGATAAATGACGCAAAACGATATGAAATGCGTATAAACTCGACTGGATTTTTGGTAACCCTGTCTTATAGGGTTAGATATTTGCGTAAAAATGGTTCGTTTCGTTATAAAGCATTACTGCCTATCGATTTATTATTTGGCATAATTCGTCGTTTTGTATCAACCACTATTATTCCTTCTTCTATTTCTATTGGGCCAGGATTTTGTATGCCGCATTGTGACGGCGTAATCTTGAATGCGAAAAGTATTATTGGCTCTAATGTAACTTTATTTCAGCAAGTAACCTTGGGTGGGTGGCATGAGGGGGCTCCTACGATTCTTGATAACACTTCAATATATGCTGGTGCAAAGGTTATCGGAGGAGTCACTGTAGGTAGAAATTGTAAAATCGGAGCCAATGTTGTAATAACATCAGATATTCCAGACAATTCATCTGTTTCGACTGAAAAACCAATTTTGCGAACAAGATCTGAAAAAGAAAAGAATGATTAATACATAAAATAATCTTAAATAATTTATATTGAGATACAGCATGCATTTATTGATAACAGGAGGGAGTGGCTTCATTGGTTCATATATTGTGCAAGAAACACTCAATCAGGGACATACTGTTACTGCTATGTCACGTACTGGTTCCTTAAATAGTAGCAAATTCCCTACTGCTAACGTCTCAATTTTTAGCCATGACTTAACTGGTATAGAACAACTTGATTTGTCATCTCTCGGTATTGATTGTGTAATCCATTTAGCCGCATCTCTTTCAGGAAGTTATGAAGAGCAATATGAATCTACAGTAGTCGGAACTGATAAATTAATGTTGGCAGCTAAGCAAGCGGGTATCCGTAAGGTCGTTGGTATTAGTAGTATTTCAGTACTTGACTATTGTAACTTGACACCAATGAGCACTATCGATGAATCTATTGCCGTTGATAGTAATATTTTGGGCATGGGGCGTTATGCTTCAATGAAGTTGCAACAAGAAAATGTTCTTCGAAAACATGCTAATGAACAGCTTAAGTGCACCATTCTACGCCCCGGATTAGTCTACGATGAAAAGAACTTAATTAATGCGCATGCTGGTATTATAAAAGGGCCTCTTTGCTGCCTGGTAAATCATGATGGGGAAGTGCCAGCAGTGGAAGTGCACGGTTTAGCGAAGGCAATTATATCTGCAGCAGAGCATGATCTTCCCAATGAAACCACTTTGCATATTGTTGATGATGAGCTTCCTTCGCAATCGGCGTATATTGCTGATTTGAATCGACGTGGTGTATTAACGAAAGGCTGCATTAGATTGCCGTGGCAATTGCTTTCTGGAGTAGTAAATATTATTGGTTGGCTTGGGGCCAAGTTAGGTATTTTGGATAAATTACCCGAAGTCATGCTGCCAAAGGCATTTGCATCACGGTTGAAGCCGTTTAAATATTCAAATGCTAAAGCCAAAGATTTATTGGACTGGAAACCCGGGCAACATTTTTCATAACAAATTAATGAGTATTAAAATATTGTGCGTATAGGTTATTTTACTAATACATACCCTCGAGCTACTGATACATTTATACAGCGAGAGATTCAAGGTTTACGTGAACGGGGCTTTGATGTTCGCACTTTTTCTGTGCGTCGTGCAGGAACAGAGCATGATGTTAGCCAGTATGTAATTGATGAGAAAAGAAACACCTTTTGCATATTGCCAGTAAACCCAATAAAAATTGCTATTTGTAATTTATCTGGTTTTATAAATTCCCCAGCTCTTTATATAAGCACATTTAAATTAGCGCTAAGCACAGCTCAACCGGGTTTGCGTGGTTTTATTTGGCAATTGTTTTATTGGCAAGAAGCGGTAGTGCTCGCCAAGGAACTTCGTCACCAGAAGGTCGAGCATTTGCATAACCATATGGGTGATGCAAGTGGAACGGTTGCTATGTTAGCAACGAAATTGGCTTCAATTAGTTACAGTATTACGATACATGGCCCTCACATTTTCTTTGATCCAACACACTGGGCGTTACGTGAGAAGGTTAAGTATTCCAGTTTTGTTGCCTGTATTAGTCACTACTGTGAAAGCCAGATGATGTTGTTTTCAGAGCAGGCTGATTGGGAACGTTTTAATATAGTTCATTGCGGTATAAATCCTGAGCAGTTTGCTTACACTGAAGTCAAGAAACAGGCTAGAAAGCTTCTCTATACGGGGCGTCTTGATGTTGAAAAAGGCCTGCCTATATTATTTAAAAGCCTTAAGCTGTTAAAAGAACAAGGTTATGATTATGAGTTAACATTGATTGGTGATGGCGAGGATCGTGCATATTTAGAGCAGCTTGCATCAGAAATAGATATTAGCGAGAGACTTATATTTACAGGATTTGCTGGACCGGATGAAGTACGAAAATATTTATTGGAAAGTGATATTTTTGTTTTACCCAGTTTTGCCGAGGGAGTGCCGGTATCGTTAATGGAAGCAATGTCTTGTGGTATCCCTGTTATATCTACTTATGTAGGTGGTATTGCTGAATTAATAAAGTCTGAGGAAACAGGTCTATTGGTTTCGCCTTCAGATCCTATTCAGCTTAAAGATGCTATTGCACGTTATATTGATGACTATGACTTGCGTGATAAAGTGTCACGACAAGGGCGTGAGAAGGTCGTAACCGATTTCAATATAGATAATGAAGTTAATAAATTAGCCCAATTATTTGTCAAGCAGTCAAATAAGAGTTAGCCGTTATTATGCACAAAGAAAAAGAAATCTTTATTGCTATAGTGGGTTGTGGCTTTGTTGCTGATTATTATATGACAACATTGTCAGATTACCCATGGATTAAAGTGGCGGGGATATTTGATATTGATGAAGAGCGAATGGATGCATTTGCGAATTATTATAAGCTAAATAAGTTCACCCATTTTGATCAATTGCTTGAAGATAAGCGTATTTCGATTATTCTCAATTTAACCAACCCCCGATCTCACTTTGAGATCTCTCGTCGCGCGTTAAATGCAGGCATCAATGTCTACAGTGAGAAGCCTCTTGCAATGAGTTATGAGGATTCGGAAGAGCTGGTCGTTCTGGCAGAAGGCAAGGGATTATCAATATCTTCTGCACCTTGTAGTTTATTAGGAAATACGGCGCAAACGCTTTGGCGTGGAGTTAAAGACAATGCAGTAGGGAAGGTGCGGCTTGTTTATGCTGAACTTGATGATGGGATGCTCCATCAAATGCCGTATAAGCAATGGCGCAGTAAGTCAGGGGCGCCGTGGCCATATAAAGATGAATTTGAAGTCGGCTGTACGTTAGAACATGCAGGATATTACCTTACCTGGTTACTCGCTATATTTGGACCAGTAAAAACAGTAACAGCCTATTCTGATTGTTTAATACCGGATAAAACAGATAACAAATTAAGCCCTCCGGACACAGCAGATTTCTCTGTTGGTCTATTAAAGTTTGAAAGCGGCATTGTCGTACGTTTAACAACGACAATTGTCGGGCCACATAACCATTCCATTAAAGTTATTGGTGATAAAGGTGTACTAGAAGTCGATGATTGTTGGTTTAATGATGCAAAAGTCTACATTAGAAAACAATACACAATACGCAGAAAGACTTTTCTCTCACCTATGCGTTTCGCATTAAAGGCAAAGGGTATACCAAAGAAGAAGTTAAAGGATACGGGCGGGAATAAAATGGACTTTGCAGGTGGCGTAGCCGAGTTAGCGAGATCAATATCAGAGAACCGTCCTTGCCGTTTAGCAGCTAAATTCTCTCTACACGTAACTGAGGTGAGCTTGGCATTACAAAATGCAGGTATTAACAACAATACTCATGTGATGCGTTCTCGGTTTGATCCGGTTGAACCGATGGACTGGAATAAGCGTTAATAAATAATGTTGCTCATTAAGAAAAATATTCCGTGAACATTTTATTATTTATACTGGTGTCTTTGTCAGCTATTCCTATAGCGGTCTTTTTCATAGAAGTACTGTGTTCTTTATTGCCAAAGAAAAATATTTCTATTCAGAATACAGGCAATGAACCACTGGTTGCGGTACTCATTCCTGCGCACAACGAATCCAGCATAATTGGGCATACCCTTAAGAATATAACTCAACAGTTACCAGAAAATGGACGCATTTTAGTTGTTGCCGATAATTGCTCGGATGATACTGCAATGATTGCAAGTACTCATGGTGCAGAAGTGATTGAAAGAACAGATACAGAAAATCGAGGTAAAGGGTTTGCATTAGATTTTGGTATTAAGCATTTAGCCAATAATAAACCTGATGTTGTCATTATCGTGGATGCGGATTGCTTATTAGATGAGGGTGCATTACATAAGCTCGCCTATGCAGCCGTTGAATATAACCGGCCAATTCAAGCCCTATATATGATGCATTATAGTAAGCCTAGCCTTAAACAACGTATTAGTGAGTTTGCATGGCTGGTTAAAAACCATGTTAGACCACTTGGTCTTAGTAATATGGGGTTACCGTGTCAGCTCATGGGCACAGGTATGGCTTTCCCGTGGTCTATTATTTCAAAAGCTTCCTTGGCCTCAAGCAATATCGTTGAAGACATGAAAATGGGGCTCGATATGGCATTAGAGGGCAATGCACCTGTTTTTTTGCCCGATGCACGTGTAGTAAGTACCTTTCCTGAAGAAGGTTTAGCAGAACAAAGCCAACGTAAACGCTGGGAACATGGTCATTTGTCCATAATATTCACCGTACTACCCAAAATGTTTGTAGTATCGGTTATTAAAGCATCTAAAGACCTACTGGCTATGGTCTTGGATTTAATCGTGCCACCATTGGCCTTGCTAACTCTCATAACAGTATTTCTGTTTGCCGCGGCTTCAAGCATGCTGGCCATTTTTAATGAAAGCACTGTATTTATATTTAGTTTAATTACATTGTTAACCTTGGCTGTTTCAATATTCATAGCATGGTTACGATGGGGGCGTGATACGGTGTCGTTTACTGACCTATTAATGGTGCCTGTTTATATAATAAGTAAAATTCCGCTATATATAACCGCTTTATTTAAGCGCCAAAAAGAATGGATTAGGACGAATAGAGATTAATAAGAATAATGAATGATTCAGATCGTAATGTGTGGTGTTTATTGGGTTTGCCGTTTGATGCGGTAACAATGGACGAAACCATTGAAAGAATTTATCACGCAATACGAACACGTGAAAAATGCTTTATTTCTACACCTAATCTTAATTTCCTAATCGCCAGCCAAAAAGACAGTGATTTTAGAGACTCCGTTATTAATAGTGATCTCAGTGTTGCTGATGGTAAACTGATAATTTGGATTGCAAGACTTCTGAATATTCCTCTACCTGAAAGAGTAGCAGGATCAGATATCATTGAACGGCTGATAGAAAACAAAGAAGGCCATAAGCCTATTAAAGTGTTTTTCTTTGGTGGGCAGGATGGTGTAGCTGAACAAGCCTGTAAAAAGCTCAATTCACAAGATAAAGGCTTGCAGTGTGTTGGATTTCATAACCCAGGTTTTGGTAGCATTAAGGAAATGAGCGAACCTAGTATCATCGACTCCATTAACCAATCAGGTGCTGATTTTGTGATCGTTTCATTAGGTGCAAAAAAAGGTCAGGCTTGGATTCAGGCAAACAAAGATAAATTAGAAGCACCGGTTATTAGTCACCTTGGTGCGGTTGTTAATTTTATTGCAGGCACCGTTAAAAGATCTCCAAAGCTAATGCAGAAACTGGGATTAGAATGGGTTTGGAGGATTAAGGAAGAGCCGATGCTTTGGATACGCTACTGGAATGACGGTGTTGCATTTATAAAATTACTTCCACGTATACTCAAGTCACGAAGCTAAGAAAATATATTAGATTTTTATTACGTGACATTAGTAGGGTTTGATTAAAAGAAACTTAATGTAAATGGCCTACGAACGATAGTAGTTCTTTCTGAATATTAATGTCATTATGACAGCTTGTCTCATATCTAAAAAAACAACAGAGGGATACCATGTCAGAGGGATTCAACGCATCAAAACTCACCATAGTTACTACGACACATCTGATACCGTCTGCGCCATCTGTGTGGATACTACGGAAGACTATTGTATCGCTCCGTAAAACTATGGATATTTCAGGCTGTGAGCACCGTATATACTATGATGCACCCGAGGTGCCGAATGAGCGTCACGATGAATATCTGGCAAACCTTGAAAAACTGGCATCTGAAATGAATTTAAACTTGATAGTTCGACCAAGGTCTGGCCTCAAAGCAAACTATCTGCATGCCATAGATACACTGGATACTCCGTATATGCTTTTTCTCGAACATGATTGGGTTTTCCTGAGAAAAGTAAATATTGCCCAACTTATAGATGTCTTCGATAAGTATTCTTTTGTGAATATCGTAAAATTTAATAAATTTTCTAACGACTCCCATCTATGGTGGGATCATTTCGTTGAACCTGAAGATCGTATTACAGAGCTGCCATTAACTAGGACAAGCTGCTGGACTAACAACCCCCATGTTGTTCGGCTTAGTAAGTGGAACGACGACTGGAAGGCCATTGTAGGCGAGAATTCTACTGAAGGAGCAGCTGGTATTGAAGAAAAGCTTTACTGGGCCTACGGGAAGGGAATATTTAGTGATGGATTCCGTGAGACGCATGCCAATTGGGGTTGTATGATCTATGGGGATATCTCTGAACCACGGATTATTCGGCACATCAATGGCTCACTCTCCTTGGTTTATTATATGGAGCCATTCGCAAAAGTGTTAAGACTAGTAAAACGTACCCTGCGTAAATTATCTTCATATTTTAATATATAATCGATTGTTGGGCTTTTACCCATGAACCTTATATGCAGATTAAATTTAGTATTGTTATGTTTAATATTTTCATTGCCTGTGAATGCCATAGAGCCAGTGAATTCTAAACTTTCGACTACAGCACGTGGTGTCCTAAATTATCTTGAATCCGTTTACGGAAAATCAATGCTTAGTGGTTATAATGTTTACCCACATACACCTGACGATTATGAACAAACAGGTGTAAAGGCGGCTGTTTGGGGTAGGGAGATACGGTGGTTAAAGAGGAAACAAATTGATAAAACAATTAACCACGCGAAACGCCATAATTATATTTTAACGCTACATTGGCACTGGCATTTCAATAACGATTCCGCATGGACTGCAAGCCGAAAGAAACCCGCAAATATCAGTCGCATGCTAACACCAGGTACAGCCGAGCATACCCAAACTATAAAAGAATTATCAGCGATCGCAGATAAACTACAAAAATTTGAAGATGCTGATATCCCCGTTTTATGGCGACCTTTACATGAGATTGATGGTGGTTGGTTTTGGTGGACAGATACAAAAAAACCAGAAAATACCGCAAAGTTATGGCGGATGATGTACAACTATTTTACCAATGTACGTAAGCTTGATAATTTGATCTGGGTATACAGCGCTGGAGTAGGTAATCAAACCGTAAGTAACAGAAAGCATTTTTATCCTGGCGCGAATTATGTGGATATTTCGGGGATTGATCTTTACGGTGTAAATGTGCGAAATGGAGCAAAGAAATACTGGAAATATTATAACGATATGAAAAAGGTCTCCCCAGGAAAGATGTTAGCTATTTGTGAAGCTGACGCAACCCCTAACCAAGATAAAATGCGTGATGGTGAATTCCCAAAATGGCTCTATACATTACCTTGGTGGGGCGTGCCCTCAAAAAACCGCCAAGTTGATTGGGCTTCGCATACGATGCGTCATGATTTCGTAATATCTCTAGATGAAATGCCGAAACTAGGTAAAGATGCTATTGCTCCGCACGTCGGCATTCTTGAGCCTCGTGATGATGGTTCTGCCTGGTTTACTAAGAAGCCTCCTGTTATTAAAGCCTATGCCGTAGATCGTGATAGCAAAGTTAAAAAAGTGACCTTTCTAGCGAATGGTAAGCCAATTAAAACAATGAGTCGTGCTCCTTTTCATTTCACTTGGAAAGATGCTCCTTCAGGTGCTTACGATATTACCGTAGAAGCAACAGACGATACGGGGTTAAAGAGGCGTTCGAATCGCGTACATATAAATGTTGGCATGATTGATCTAGCTCGAGGTAAAAAAGTAATCGCCTCTTCTGGTAAGAACATGAACAAAGTAGTCGACGGAGATTTTTATACTGGTTGGAATAGTGCTAAAAATGATAATGAATGGATTTATGTTGATTTAAATAAGATATATACAGTTGATCAGGTCACTTTATTATGGGGATGGAAGATTCACCCTAAGGATCTCAGCATTGAGATTGCCCGTATAGATCCACATAAACCTGAAAGCTGGACTAGAGTTTATCGTAATGTGAGTCGTAAACCCCAAACATGGAAAGCAACCGATCGAATTCAATTTACTCCCGTTAAAGCACAGTATGTGCGTGTTACTGCGAGAAAGCGGGCGGGCCGACAAGATTGGGGTGGGTATAACTTGATGTCATTTGAAGTGCTAATCAAAAAATAAATAAATGTGAATTACTTGGAATGTTGTGTGATCATGCCATCAAAGCATGTACGTACCTTGCTGGATAGACTGGGACTCGGATCTTATAGCAATTAAGTCGTCACGTGCTGCTTTCGACCACCCTGATGTAGTGCCCCGGCAACGATTAAAGCTGGAAAATACAAAAAAGAATTTAGCAAGGCATCACTCATAGCTACGAAAACTATTAGTGCCATTAAAACGGAAATTCCATTCATCGACCAAGCTGATGACTTCCGTTGTCGTATCAACTCAAAAAAAGCACCATTCGCTAAGCTCCAGAAAGCAAAAGCACTACCGACAATACCGAACTGCCCCATGATTAGGATAGCCAAGCCCCAGGGACGTGTATTAATGGGTTGCCACCAGTCCCATGTTCCCAAGCCAAAAATGGGTGAGGAATGAATAAGGCCGAAAGATTTAATATCCTGAGAGACCCTCCAGAAGAATGATCCACGATCCAGCTCCCGCATAAAGCTGATCATCATGTGACCCACTTCGGTTTGCCGTGCAATGTGTTCCAGCGGCAAGATACCGCTTACATGCAAGATAATGGTGGTTGCAAGAAAGACTACAGCGAGCCCCGCAACGGGCAGGACGAATGAACGCCCCCAAACCACTAAGAAGATCAGTGCTAATACGCCTAATATAATGGCCCCGACTGATTGTGAGGCAAGGGCAATCATGAGGGTGATGACAGCGATAATTTTAAATTTCCGGCCATGCTGTTCTTTTCTCAGGACGACCGCCAGCCAGATAGCTGCGATCGCGCTTATCACGACCCAGGTACCATACTGGTTTCCATGTTCAAAAAATCCGATGGGCCGAAATCCAAAATAACGCTCGACACCATCGAAGCGGAATGGATGTGGCTCATAAAAAATTTCGTACAAAGTCGGTTGATTAAAACCCTCTACCATTGCGATTGGCAGACACGCTATGCCCGACAATACTATGCCCTTAATCAGATCAAGCTGCCCAGATGCTCCAGAAAACCAAATCCGACCCAATAACCAGGGGAACCCCCAACTAGAAAGCAGATATAAAGAGGAAACAACGGGCCCCGGAGATAAGTCTGAAACTACTAATCCTGCGATTAGGGGCCACACGCACCACAGCAACATCGGAATATCGAATGCCGACGGACGCCACTCCCGTATTACGCTGCGGCCGAAAAGACTAGCTAGCAGGATCGTCGTCGTTGGGACAACCCATGCCTTGTTGATCAGCATTAGGGAGGGTACCGCCAAGCCTGTTATCCAGTATGGAAAAGTATTACTCTCATCGCCAAGTGGATAACTACCTACAGGAAGCAAAAGCCAACCTCCGAAAAAGACCAACAAACTTGCAGTCCTTACAGAGAAAAACCAAAATGCGAGGATCGCACAACCAGCGTACACTGCGTATATTGGAATGATATCCAATGTATAATTATCCTTTATTAAATGAACCAAGCTGTGCAAGAGGCTAAATACATTCGTGAGTGAAATCAACTACACACAATGGGCAGGAATAATGGGAGCAGGCATTGCCATGCTGGCCTGCATGCTGTCAATATGGCGATTCCGCTCTTCCCGCCAGACATGGTCCATCCTCAGCTTGTTTTACTTGTTATTTCTCTTAGAGATATTGAGGGGGTACCGCCATGACGTCCATGATTTATTTGAGAACAACGTTCTACCTCACTTAAGTCTATACGCCGAAAAACAGACCGTGCAGATCATCCTCATCATTATTGCGACTTGTTTAGCTAGCTTAATTGCAGGGTGGTTGATCAGTCGAATCCGTAGCCGTCCCGCTACTGAGCAAATAGCTATATTTACGAGCTTAATGATCTTTTTATTAACCGTAATAGAAGCGATCGGCTGGAACTTAATAGATGCCATACTTTACAAATTTATCGGTCCCATTATGTTTATTGGCTGGTTATGGATTATCGGATGCATGATAACTACGAGCGCGGCGTTTCTTTCTAACAGAAGTAGTTCATCTCACGATGACAAATAAATAGGATGATGGAATGATTAAATTATTGAAAGTCATTCGTCGGTTTACGGTATCTTTGATTCCTAAACTGACCTACGGTGGTTTGTAAATGAAAATATTAGTAGTAGGCGGCGCAGGTTACATCGGCTCTCACATGGTGGTGCGTTTGTTAGATGAAGGCTGTGATGTCACAACCTTCGATAATCTTTCCGGCGGCTATCGTGATGCGGTGCTGGGTGGATCGTTTATTGAAGGCGATCTTGCTGATACTCAATTGCTTGATAAAGTATTTGCTGAGAATAACTTTGATGCAGTAATGCACTTTGCTTCGTTTATTGAAGTAGGCGAGTCGATTCATTCTCCTGCCAAGTATTACCGTAACAATGTCACCAATACGCAAAATCTACTTGATGTCATGGTTAAACATAGCGCGTCACATTTCATTTTTTCTTCTACAGCGGCAATATTTGGCGAACCGGAGTATGTGCCGATAGATGAAAAGCATCCGATGGTGCCGATTAATCCCTATGGTCGTACTAAGTTGATGGTTGAACAGATGTTGGCCGATTATGATCGGGCTTATGGGCTTAAGTCGATCTCGTTGCGTTACTTTAATGCGGCAGGAGCCGATCCTGAAACACGTATTGGTGAACGACATGTGCCTGAAACACACTTAATACCCTTGGTTTTGCAGGCGGCATCCGGGCGTCGTGAGAGTATTTCTATTTTTGGCCAAGATTACGATACGCCTGATGGAACCTGTGTGCGTGATTACATTCATATTTGTGATCTCTGTGAGGCGCATCTGTTAGCGATTAGATCATTGCAATCCAATAATGAAACGGCGGCTTATAATTTGGGTAATGGCAGTGGTTTCTCGGTTAAAGAGGTGATTGATACTGCGTGTAAGGTAACCGGTATCGATATTCCCGTTGTTATTGCAGAGCGTAGAGCAGGGGATCCAGCCAGATTAGTTGCCGATTCCACATTGGTGAGAAAGTCCCTTAATTGGCAACCGGTCTATTCTTCGCTGGAATCGATCATAGAACATGCCTGGTTATGGGAAAAAAGGCTAAACCAACCTGGTTTAGACTAAGGATAAAAGCTTGTTTTTTGTACATTTCAAAGCCACGCGACCAGTTTACGTAAAACACCATAAATCCTTATAAAACGCAGATAAAATATAATTATAAGAATCAGATAATTGTTCGAATTTTGTGCATTAATGCTCTTTATTTGTGCATTGCCAAATAAAGTCACATGTAGGCAATTTCCTACAGACAATTACTTTTCCATAGGCGTATAATCGCTCTCCCAAATTGAATAAGTTTTGTTAACTCAAACAGTCACATAGCGCGACTATCATTGTGGTTAACACTAGTTGTTCAGACATTTGTGATATAGCTTTTTAAGGGCATGAAAATTGCAATAATTATTGAGTATAAACTCAAGTAAAAATAAGATTGCCGAGGGAACATATCAAAATGGTAGCAGAAGTTGAAAAACCTGATTTGAATGCATTGTTTGAGACGATTCAGACGTCTCACCTTATTGACTCACATGCTGATTTTTTTGCGTGGTTGCAACGCCATGTTTCTCAGTTTATTCCGCACGATGTGCTTGTCGCCAGTTGGGGCGATTTCTCAACCGGTAATTTAAACTCGGATGTGTCGTCAGGCATTGATGCAATCCATAACCAGCAAGTTGCGCATGGCCGCAGTGAAATTGAACCCTTGATGCAAGATCTTTTCCGTAAATGGCAAAATAATTCTGATCGTTGGTTCTTTTTTGAAGAGTTTGATACGTCTGCTTTAAGCATGGGCTATTCAAAATCCGATATGGTCATGGGCGAGTTACAAAAGATGAAGTCGGTATTGGTCTATGGTTACCGTGATAAACGCGGTGAACACGATATTTTGTATGCTTTCTTTAAGGCAAGTGATCTGATTGAAACCCAAACATCGGTATTGACTATGATTATGCCACACCTGGATTCCGCACTACGTGGTATTGAATGCTTACCAAACCCGGCCAAGAAAATTGTCGATAGCTCGGTTAAAGGTATTATTAGTGAACGCGAATGTGAAGTCATGAACCTGGTTTTGTTGGGTAATACTAATGCGGAAATCGCTGACATAATGTGCATTAGCCCGAATACGGTTAAAAATCATCTCAAAACCATTTTCAAAAAGATGGAAGTATCAAGCAGGGCTGAAGCAGTAGCGCGTTACATGGTTGAGGTTGATCTTGAAACTGAAAGTTTGTAAGCAACTCACGACTCATAAATCTCTATTATTCCTACAAAATTTATCAGGAAATAGCCCTTTCGGGTCATAGTGCTACTACGTACGTTTCCGTACAATCCTCACATGATAAGACAGATCGCAATTATTACATTGTCGTTGGCACTGATGTTGCCAGTATCACTCGCGCATGCGCTAACACTGAACTTTGTTGAAATCGTTGATGACGGTGGCCCGGATCTATCTGGCCAACTCTCAGCAAGTATTACTGACATTGGGGTAGGGGCTCAGTTTACTTTTTTCAACAATGTTGGTTTTAATTCGTCAATCACGGGGGTGTTTTTTGACGTAGGGTCGGCTGATATCGGGGGTATTCAGTTCAGTAGCAGCACCTCCAGTTCTGGTGTTGATTTTAAACGGGCTAGAAATCCTAATTTACCCGAGGGAAATACTCTTGCAGAATCGTTTAATAACGACTTTGGCTTGGTAAAAGACGGTTCAAACGCCAATGGGGTCGATGCTAGTGAGGAATATGCTCGTTTTTTAGTCTCTTTTGGCGAGGATTACAGCTTTGATGCCTTATTGAGAGCGATTTCAAGCGGTGCATTCCGTGTTGGTCTACATGTCACGAGTATCGCGCTGGAATTGAATTCAATCAGTAACAGTAGCAGTACTGGTGGTCATCATGGAAGCAATAAACATGGCCGTGATGACGATGATGATGACCATGAATATGATGATGAAGACCATGAATATGGCTACGGCGATGGTAGCGATGCCTACATTAACGTCAGTACCGTACCGGTTCCGGCCGCTGCCTGGCTGTTTGGTTCCGCGCTATTTGGCTTTGTCATCGCCCGTAGACAGAAGAAATCACCGACTGCAGTCTAGGTAGGCTGCTAAAAAATAATGAAAAAACCTACAAAATATTCTCAAAACTACCCGATCGGGCTATAGTGGGTCATATTGCAAACTGGTAATATAGCTACCAAGTTAAAAGACTAATAATTTAAAAATTAAAGCATCATTTAGGGATTGAATCATGAATAAATTAAAAACACTCATAGTTGCATTGGGATTGATGAGTTTCTCAGTCATTGGTCAGGCGGCTTTAGTTACTCCTGGTTTGACAAGTGGTTCTTTAGGAACTATTAACCTTCAAGGTGATGCACCCATAACGAACTTTGGTGATAATTTTGTCAGTTCATTAGACATCTTTTACGATATTGTTCTTGATGTATCATCATTTGTTTCAATAGGTGTGAGTTCATCCGTTCAAGGAATCCCTTTTAGTGATCCTAAAGATGTAAGTATTGAATTATTTTCAAGCAATGGTGACATGTTATTTGACATGATGGATGGTCCCAGTTTAGCTAGCGATTCCACAGACCCAGGTTTAATTGCTGCTAATTTTGCAGATAGTGCATTAATTTTAAATTTATTCCTTGATGCTACAAGTAATTACTTCTTACGAATTATCGGTGTAGACCCTACCGCGACTTTTGATGTTGCTATAGTAGCGGTTCTCCCACCAAGTGAGGTTCCAGTACCTGCTGCAGGTATCCTGTTCGCTTCAGCTTTATTCGGTGCTGGCTTCTTGGGTCGCCGCAAGAAGAAAGCAAAAAATGCAGTAATGAGTGCATTTGCTCGCGCAGCATAAGTAAAAGCATGTAGTATTTGAAAGGGGGCTTTATGCCCCCTTTTCTATGAGATACGGGGTAGGATTGAGATGAAATTGAATAAGACACTGATCACTTTATTACTGTTACTTATGCTGCCCGTTAGCTTGCTGCAAGCCGATAGTTATCAAATCCGACAGGGCGATGTGCTGGATGTGTCTGTTTGGGGTGATGATACCTTAAAGAAGGTTATTCGCGTTTTGCCTGATGGCAGCATCAGTTTCCCATTAGCCGGGCAGATTTCAGTGGCAGGCCATTCTTCTTCTGATGTCGCAACAATGATCACCACCAGCCTTAAAAAATACCTGCCAGATCCTGAAGTGACCGTGATTGTACAAAGCACGGATGGTAACCGTATTTACATTCTTGGTAAGGTCAATACACCGGGTATTATCCCTTTGCAGGGCCCAATGACCGTTTTGCAGGCCCTGAGTATCAGTGGCGGCTTTGATCGCTTTGCTGATTTAGATGAAATTAAGGTCTTACGCGGCAAGAAGACCCTCGATGTACACTACAAATCGCTTCTTCAAGGCGAAAACCTCGGTTCAAACCACCTTTTACAAGCTGATGACACGATTTTAGTACCATAATCGTTATTTGCTGTATTTTGCTATAAACTGTGTAAAATTATAACCTTATGGCGATTTCTTCAACGATAATGATAAAAGCTAAATATAGGTATACCTTATATGTAGGGCTAGGCGCCGCAATGGCCTTACCAGTGAACGTATCTGCATTAACCTTTCAGCAAAGTCTAAATGTACCGGTATCAGTTGAGCATGAAAGTAATCCGCAGTTGTCGCCAAGCAATGAAGTCTCCGTTCGCCGATTTACGATGAATCCACGCTATTCATTAATGGCGACACAAGGAAACGACCAATTCTCGGTTAACTTGGCAATCAATGCCGAACGTTCATCAAACCAGGCCGTGAGCGCTGATCGTGAAGATCCAAACCTACAGTTTGGCTGGAACCACACTTATGAAACAGGAAGCTTTGGTGCAACGGTAAGCTTTTCAGAACAATCGACCCGTACCAGTGAATTTGATGACACTGGCTTGGTTAGCAATGATAACACTCGCCAAACACATTCCATTGCTGCTAACTGGAATACCGCACTAAGTGATCGTTACACGCTCACCCTTAACGCGAACCTAACGGAAGTAGAGTTTGATAGCCAAGCGGGTAGCCTTAATGATTATGAAAATAAAAGCATTAATGCGCGGCTAGCTTATAGCGTGAATGAACAAGTTGAATCTTATGTGAATGCAACTGTGTCACGCTTTGAGCCTTCAACAAACGCTAAAACAAATTCTAGAAGTCTTGTCGTAGGCGTTTCGTGGGCTGTGAGTGAACAATTTAGTATTGATGGCAATGTTGGTGGTAATAAAACCAGTGGTGCAAGTAGCGCATCCGGTTGGCAAGCCATGTTTGGTGCGCAGTACACAACAGAAAGAACAAAATCGAATGCGAGTTTATCTCGTTCACGTTCCCCAAGTGGTTCAGGTGTTATTAATGAATCGAACCAACTGAGTGCAAGCTGGTCTTATAGCTTAAGTGAAAAAGAAAACCTGGGGCTGGATTTTAATTACCGGGAAAACCTAAGTTCAAACCCAAACGAGACAATGCGCCTGTCAGCCAATTACACGCGCGCACTTGCGCCTGAATGGGACTTTCGTTTATCAGCCGCACATCGTAACAGAGATGATGTAACAAGCGATGCATCAAGTAATAGCTTAACGGCAACACTGATATATAACCTTCCGGATTTTTAGTAAATGAATAACAATGACTCGAATGCAGAATATGAACTAACGCTGCATGATTATATTGATATATTACGTCGCCGCGCTTTGTTGATGGTGGCAGTATTTTTGTTGGTAATTATTACAGCATTAAGTTTTGCGTTACTGCTGCCTCCGGTTTATCAATCATCAGGAACAATATTAATTGAGTCACAGCAAATATCATCAGAATTTATTTCAAATTCGGGGGCGAGTTTTGCGGGTGAACGAATCGAGGTTATTAAACAACGCGTCATGACGCGTGAGAATTTGCTGCGTATTATTCGAAAATATAATTTATTTAGCTCAGGTGTTGGTTCGCGTGTGACATCAGAGCTTATTGATGACATACGCGAGCGCGTTGATATTAGTCTGCTAAACAATAATCTGTCAGGTCGGCGAACAACTATTGCCTTTAGTATTTCATTTCAAGACAGGCATCCAGCACAAGCTTATCAAGTAACCAATGAGCTGGTGACGCTGTTCCTGGATGAGAATATAAAATCGCGTGTTGAACGTGCCACAGAGACAACGGCCTTTTTAGAACAAGAAGCCAGTCGATTAAAAGTAGATCTTGAAAAAATCGAAACCCTGGTTGCCAGTTATAAGCAAGAACATGGCGATGCCTTGCCGGAACACCTTAGCCTTAAGGTCGATATTTTGCAGCGTACAGAGGCGGCATTGGCGAGACTGGATCGTGAGTATCAAGCCACTCAGAATGAGCTAAACCGTTTAGATCTTGAGCTAACCTCGGCAACGGAAGGTAAAGGTGTTGCCGGCACCATGTCTGAGCTAGAGATGTTGCGGGCAGAATATCGTGCGGCCGTTATTAATTATAAAGAAACCCATCCTACGGTTCGTTCATTAAAACGTAAAATTGCTGCTCTGGAAGAAGCGGGCGATTCGCCAGAAAGTGCAGAAAACAATCCTGGTCTAAATAGCGCATTGGTCTTTAAAATCAAGACTTTAATTTCAACCGAGAAGGGGCGCTTAGCCTCATTACAAGCACAACGTAAACCCCTGCGCCAAAAGCTTCTTGACCTGGAACAGCAGATCATTAAAACGCCGCAAGTTGAACTTGCTTTGTCATCTCTATTGCGCGACCACAGTAACGCACAAAAAAAATACGAAGAGATTCAATCAAAACAGCTCGGCGCGCAGATTGCTGAAAACCTTGAAGGTGAAAATAAGTCAGAACGCTTTAGCTTAATTGACCCACCTTTATTAGCAGATAAGCCTATTAAACCTAATCGATTTAAAATTATCATATTAGGACTATTTGCGGCCTTTGCTGCAGCCGGTGGTATTGCGATTCTTTTAGAAATGCTCAATCAACGCATTCGGGGTAAAGGCGCATTAACAACTGCATTGGGGCAAGCCCCACTGGTTGAAATACCGTATATCACGACCACCGAGGAACGGATTAGACAAAAACGTTTGATCAAGAAAGTGATTATTGCTGCCATTGGCTTATTTATCGCATCTTTGCTTATTGTGCATTTTGCTTACATGGAACTGGATCTTTTGTTCTTTAAAATTTTAGCGCGTATCGGATAACGGTGTAGTAATGGAAAAAATCAAACAAGCTATTGAAGAATCAAAACGCAACCGTACTACGGACGCAACACAGCCAATTGAGCAAGAGGTGGCTACAAGTCGTTCACCGCAGCCTGAACCAACGCCAGTAAGCAAAGCGACCGATGAAAATATTCAATACGAGCAAACACGTGTTGTTTCGCTGGATATGGAACATTTAGCTAAGAATCGCATAGTCTCGTTTAATAAACATGATCATCTTTCCCTGGGTTTTGATATTTTACGCACTCAAGTGATTAGTAAAATGCAGGAAAATGGTTGGCGTACGATCGCCATTACCTCGCCAACACAAGGCTGCGGTAAATCAGTTGTATCGATTAACCTGGCCATGAGTATTGCGCATCATACTGACACAACCACGATGTTGGTTGATTTTGATTTACGCCGGCCTTCGGTTGGTCGTTACCTTGGTTTACCTGCGGGAACATCGTTAAATGATGTTTTGTCTGGCGATGCCTCTGTGGCAGAAGCACTTGTTAATCCCGGGCTTGAACGATTGGTTATTCTGCCAACCGCGAGACCCGTACAGCACTCATCGGAAGTATTGTCATCCAAAAAGGTGAGCAACCTGGTAGCGGAAATACGCGATCGTTATGCGGAAAGAATTGTCATATTTGATTTAACCCCCTTGCTCGCAAGTGATGATGCGATGATCATGTTATCAAAAGTTGATTGTGTACTCGTTGTGGTTGGTAACGGCATGGTCAATAATGATCAATTGACGGAAACAATGCGTTACATTGATTCCGCCAAACTGCTCGGCACCGTGTTAAACAAATCAGAAAGTAATCAATCAGAAAGGTATTATGACTATTAATCAGGATGAATTAATCGCTGGAATCAGCAATAAATCATTGCTGATATTTTCTACCATGCTGCTTGGCTTTGCCTGGCTGCTATTTGATGCCGGCCTGCTGCTAATCTGGATAGAAGATGAAGAGTACGGCCATGGTCTCATGGTGATTGCGGTACTTGCTTACGTGTTATACCGCAATAAAGAGTCATTAATGACGGGGCAGGCCGCACCAAGTTGGTTCGGTATGTTGGCGGTTACTGCTGCTTTAGTTGTTTTCTTATTGGGAGAGCTTTCCGGTATTGCCCCCATTCGCATGTACAGTATCTGGATGTTTGCTCTCGCGGCCACTTTCTCAATTGGTGGCTGGCCCTTGTTCCGCAAATTACTCGTGCCCTTATTAATCATTTTTCTATTGATCCCTTTGCCGAATGTTTTGGGCCCTATGCTCACTTCACAATTACAGTTAATTTCATCTAAATTAGGTGTATGGGTTATTCGTTCATTGGGCGGAGTTGTATTCCTTGAAGGTAATGTCATTGACATGGGCGGCACAAAATTATTAGTCGCTGAAGCCTGTGCCGGGCTACGTTACTTGTTCCCGTTAATGAGCATTGGCGCCATTGCCGGGTATTTAATGCGCGCCCCTGTCTGGATGCGTTGGGCGGTTTTCTTGTCCACCATACCGGTGACTATCTTTATGAACAGCTTCCGTATTGGTGTGACGGGTTTGCTAGTTGATGCCTATGGCATGAGCCACACTGAAGGGTTTTTGCATTTCTTTGAAGGCTGGGTCGTTTTTGTTGCCTCACTAGTGATATTAGTACTGTTTGCCTGGCTGTTAGTGAAAATGTTACCGGGTCAGTCAAGTTTCGCTACCGTGTTCAGTTTTGAGCACTTATTTGCCAACCAGAACGAGCAAAGTAATTCAACATGGCATGCAAAAATGCCGGTGGTTGTTTTTATGGCCAGTTTATTGATCGCTGCCATTGCAATTACACCACTTGCAAAACGTGATAGCGCCCCCGTTGCCAGCAAGCCGATGTCTTCATTCCCGTTAACATTGGGCAATTGGCGGGCGAACCAGACACGTCTGCCCGTATCCGTTGAAACGGCATCAGGTGCTTCAGATTATTATTACGGTAATTTCTTGTCCGCGGATAATAAACGGGTCAATCTTTACATTGCCTATTATGAAGATCAAAAAATAGGTGCCGCACCTCATTCGCCCACACTTTGTATACCGGGCGATGGCTGGGTAATTCGTAGCGATACATTGGTTCCATTAACATCTAAAAGTGGTAAAACAATTCAAGTTAGTCGTTTAATGATGACCAAAGGCGATGATACCAGTATTGCTTATTACTGGGTTAAACAGGGTGATCGCGTCTTTAACAAACAATTTATGGCACGACTTGATTTGATTCGTTTTGCAATTACACAAAACCGTGCTGATGCAGCACTGGTACGACTGGTCTCGTTTGTTCGAGGCGGCGAAAGCATCGAAGATGCCGATGCAAAAATACGTGAGCTAGCAGCAGAATTTCTCGAAGTACTGCCTGACTACGTTCCTGATTAATAGAATACCTTAGGTGACAAAATGAAAATACTTAATTCAATTAATATGAAAAATTTAGGATTTGGTTTTATCTTAATGCTGAGCGTATTAGGGCTATCAGCATGCTCATCACCTGAAGGCAAAGCCAAGGGTTATTATGAAAATGGTATGCGTTTGCTGGAGAAAAATGAATTAGGCAAGGCTAATGTCGAATTCCGCAACGCCTTACAGCTTGATCGCACCATGACGAAAGCGATTTGGGGACAAGTATTGGTCGCGGAAAAAAAGGGCAACCACCAGTTAACCTATAAGTTATTAGGCGCTGTTCTATTAAATGAACCACAGCACGTGCAGGCGCTGGTTAAAATAGGCCGACTATTGTTGGTCTCCGGGCAAATTGATAAAGCACTTGAAAAAAGTGATGCTTCACTCAAAATTGCACCTGATGATTTATCGGTTCTTGCTTTTCGTGCGTCGGTTTTATTTAAACTTAGCGATACTGAAGGCGCGGTTAAACTTGCCAAGCAAGTCATTGCCAAAGATCCAAATTATGTTGACGCGTTAATCGTATTAGCGATCGAACGACTCGGTGCCAAGGATGATCAAAAGGCCATCGAATACCTCGACCAGGGGCTAAAAAACAACGCCAAGAATATTGTCTTACAACTTATTAAGATAAAAGCCCTTGATAACCTGGCAAAGCTCGACTTGGCTGAAGATGTATTTAAGCGCTTAATTGAGTATTACCCCAATGTACCTTCCTTTAATTACGCATTAGCACAATTTTATCTTAAGCATGATCGAAAAGATGATGCCGAGAGCGAATTCCGCCGCGTCGTTAAGAACAAGCCGATGGATCTGGCCGCAAAAATAAAGCTGGTTCAGTTCTTGAGTGTAACAAAAGACATCGAAGCTGCTAAAGCCCAGCTGGTTGAATTTGTTAATCAATCTCCCGAGAATTACGATCTCAAATTTACCCTTGTGCAATTTTATATTTCACAGAACCAAATTGCGCTTGCCCAGCAAAAAATTGCTGAAATAATTTCCAGCTCTAATAATGCGGATATTGAATTAAAAGCCAAAGGGATTAAAGCAGGATTATTCCTGACGCAGAAAGATAAGGAAATGGCAGAGAAGGTTGTTGATAATATTCTCTCGCAAGATAGTCATAACGAAAATGCGCTAATTTTAAAATCCAATATCAACATTGATCGTCAGCAATATGATACGGCCATTGCTGATTTAAGAGTTGTGCTTCGTGACACACCCACCTCGAGTCGCGCCTTATTCTTGTTGGCAAAAGCACATTTTTTGTCAGGTTCACCGGAGCTGGCCGATGAGCAATACTTTAAAGCATTTAAATCAAGCAGATTTAATGCGACCTATGGTCAGGCATATGCTCGCTTTCTATTAAAAAGAAATCAGCCTGCCAGAGCAGAAAAAGTACTGCAGAATGTGCTTTCTGTGGCACCTAGAAATATCACGATTATGCGCTTGCTTGCACAAACCCGTTTAAATCTTGGTGACTGGATTGGTGCGCAAGAGATGGCCGACAGCATTAAATCATTAGGCGATAAGAGCAACACCTCGGATCAAATTGCCAACGCCATTTTGGTTGGTAAAAAAGATTACAATGAAAGCATTTCATTACTGAAAAAAGTTTATGAGTCGACTCCTGATAATATTCGACCTGTCGTTGCCTTAGTGCGTACTTATTTGCTAGCCGGCAAATCTACCGAGGCAGGCAATTTTCTTGATGCGGTTATTAATGCAAGCCCTAAAAACACCAATGCACGGATTTTACGCGGGCAAGTTTATTTAATTCAAGGCTTAACTAACAAGGCGATCGCTACCTATAAAGAAGTTATCGCCTTGGCACCAGATAATGCTGCGGGTTATTACAACCTGGCAACAAGCTATATTCGCTTAAAAGATTTCGATAAAGCGAGCAGTATATTAAAAGAAGGCCTCATCGCTTCACCAAACAATTTTTTGCTGCAATTAACACAAGCGAGCATCTACGAACAAGCGGGTAAGTTCGATGATGCGATTGCTGTATATGAAGAGCTGATAAAAATTCGACCGGATGCAGATATTGTTGCGAACAATTTAGCGAGCCTGTTAACTGAAACCAGAACTGACAAGGTCAGTTTAGATCGGGCTTATACATTATCGAAACGTTTCAAACGCACCGAGGTACCGCAATTTAAAGACACCTTTGGTTGGGCAAGCCATCGTGTCGGCAAGTACTCAGATGCGAACAACTTACTGGAAAGTGCTGCCGAAGACCTGCCGACATTACCGGTGGTCCAATACCACTTAGGTATGAACTATCTCGCAAGCGAAAACAAAGAGCTGGCCCGTGAGTCTCTCGAGAGAGCCTTAGAGTTGGCAGGCGACGCACCATTTTCACAAGCCGATGAAATACGTGCAGCGCTGGATAAGCTATAATTTTTCGTACGCTTATTTTAAAAGGCTGATTAAGTATGTATGAAGCGTATTACGGGCTAACGGAGAAACCTTTCTCCATTCAGCCCGATCCGGACTTCTTGTTTATGGGTAAGCGGCATAGTCTTGCTTATGCCATGCTTGAATACGGTGTACAAAACCGCGCCGCCTTTTCTGTTATTTGTGGCGAAATTGGTTCAGGTAAAACAACTCTGGTTCGCCACTTGCTCAATAATCTGGGGCCTGAATTCGAAATCGGCCTGATATCCAACACGCATAAAAACACCGATGAATTACTCGAATGGATAATGCTCGCATTTGATCAGCCTTATGATGGAATGTCGTATGTTGCCATGTTCGATGCATTTCAGAAATTTCTTATTGATCGTTACAGTCAGGGCAAACGTAATATTGTGATTGTTGATGAAGCGCAAAATGTTAATCCACTTGCGCTCGAGTCGTTACGGATGTTATCGAATATCAATGCGGATAAAGACCAGTTATTACAAATTATTCTTGTTGGCCAACCTCAGCTGCGTGATGTCTTGCGGAACCCCGATCTAAAACAGTTTATGCAACGTGTTTCGGTCGAGTTCTATTTGCCACCTATGGCACCAACCGAAGTTAAAAAATATATTAATCACCGGCTTAGCGTTGCGGGCAGGGTGGAACCATTATTTACTGATGCGGCGTGTTCGCGAATTGCCGATGCCAGTGGCGGCATACCGCGTAGTATTAATACGCTTTGCGATACAGCATTAGTTTACGGGTTTTCTTCGGGCGCAGAACGCGTTGATGTTGATGTGATCGATGAAGTTTTACAAGACAAAAAAGACTATGGTGTTTTTTCAAACAACTCTGTTCTTTAGTCGCCATTGCGAGGAGCGATAGCTACGTGGCAATCTATTGGGATGATGGATTAGCCAAGAAGATTGCTTCGCGTTGCTCGCAATGACAGGAAGAAGAAAGCTTAAGATTCTGCCAGGCTTTTCTCAAAGAAGTAATTGGTTGCTGCAACATAGCCAGGCAAACTACCACAATCAAAACGTCGTCCATTAAAGCGGTAGGCGAGTACCTTGCCTTGTGCTGCTAAGGTATTCAGCGCGTCAGTGATTTGTAACTCACCATTTTTGCCTGATGGTGTATCCCTCAAAACATCAAAAATATCCGGAGTTAAGATATAGCGACCAATGATACCCATGGTAGATGGCGCATCCTCCGGGTCAGGTTTTTCAACCATGCGGGATACTTTGAAAACGCCGTCTTTAATTTCTTCGCCATCGATGATGCCGTAACTGCTGGTATCTTGTTTGGGCACATCTTCAAATGCTACTACACAACAGTTATATTCTTCGTAAAGCTCAGACATTTGCGACATGACTGATTCATTGCCATTGGTGCACAAATCATCTGCGAGAATAACGCCAAAAGGCTGGTCACCAATGAGTGTGTGCCCTTCAAGAATGGCGTCACCGAGACCGCGCATTTCAACCTGACGGGTGTATGAAAAGGTACATTTATCAATTAAATCTCGGATTTCGCTGAGTAGGGACTCTTTATCAGACCCTTTGATCTGATGCTCAAGCTCATAGCTGGTATCAAAATGATCCGCGATCGCACGTTTACCACGGCCCGTGATAAAGGCCATTTGTGTCATGCCTGAGGCTAGTGCTTCTTCTACACCGTATTGAATCAATGGTTTGGTGAGAATCGGCAGCATTTCTTTCGGCATCGCCTTGGTTGCGGGCAAGAATCGGGTACCATAGCCTGCGACAGGGAAGAGGCACTTATGAATTTTTGATGTTGTCATGCTTTTAGTCAGTTCCTATTGATACATATTAGTGTATTTTAACATGCTGTTTTAGAATGATATGTAGTCTTTTCGGGCTATTTTTGTAAGCCATTAGAGGATAGACGAGAATTTTTATGTTTGCATATAAACCACCGACGCATATTGGGCTGGATATTCTCTATGAAGACGCGTATTTACTTATCCTAAATAAGCCGTCGGACTTACTTTCCGTGCCAGGACGTGGCCCGGACAAACAAGATTGTATGATATCGCGTGTTCAGGCTAGTCATCCTGGTGCGCTTATCGTGCATCGCTTAGATATGTCTACCTCCGGTATTCTTGTGCTGGCACTTGATAAAGACACACATCGGCTGCTTAGTCAGCAATTTCAGCAACGGCAAATTACCAAACAGTATATTGCGGTTGTTGTGGGCAAATTGGAAAATCCTAAAGGGATAATAGATCAACCTATGATCTGCGATTGGCCAAACCGGCCTAAACAAATCATCGATACGGAGCAGGGTAAGCCTGCGCAAACGAGCTATGAAACAATAGAATACGCCAAGAAAGAAGACACCAGCCGCCTGTTGTTGATGCCTATTACAGGTAGAACCCACCAACTTCGGCTGCATTGCCAATTTATCGGCCATCCTATCCTTGGCGATCAGTTATACGGTGATGAAAAGGCCAGGACGATGGCGGGAAGACTGCAGTTACATGCCTCATACATAAGCTTCACTCACCCTGTTACGGGCAATTTAGTCGACATTTCCTGTGCACCACCATTTTAGGCGCCACGTTTTACGTGAAAGATTCTTTAAAGCGCTAAATCCTATTTGAATTCCTTGAAAGAAGGGGGTATTGTAGTAAAAACCTAAGGAGATGCTCTAATGTCTAACGTTAACTATATGATTCCTAAGAACAATCGCCCTGTTTACACGCCAGAATTAGAAGATCTTGATCTCTTTATCGGTAATATGGCCGAAATTCCTTTGCTTGGCTGGGTTTCTGCCGGCCAACCAGTTGATTTAAATGATAATGATGAGCATGTTACTGTTCCAGCCAATATGGTCAAAAGGAACAGCTACGCACTGCGTGTACGTGGTCATTCCATGATCGATGACAATATCGAAGATGGCGATGTGATTGTTATTGAGAAGCGTGAGTCAGCGAATAATGGTGAATCTGTTATCGCGATGATTAATGGCGAAACAGTCACGCTAAAGAAATTCTACGTTGAAAAAGACGGTATTCGGCTTCAGCCAGCCAACCCGGAAATGGATCCAATTTACCTGCATAACGACGAAGTTCAAATCCTCGGTATTGTTACGGGTGTTATCCGCCAAACGAATTAATGACCATGCTGTGCAACAGTAAACAGTATTATTGTTTAAGTTAAGCGGGCTAGTCAGCAATGAAGCAAGGATTTCTCACTAAATTACTTGTCATTACATCGGCAGTAGCAATTATAATTAGCGCCTATTTAATCCAAGCATCTCTAACAAAAACAGCAAAAGATAGCTTATCTCAATCACTCACCCGTGTTCTTAATGCGACACAACAATCACTAAGCTCTTGGCAGCATCAAGAAAAAAACACAGTGACACTCAGTGCTAATGATAGTGGGATACTACCTGCAATCGAGGCTTTACTTGAACTCAAGCGTGTAAAAGGAAATTTGATAGGGCACTCATCGCAAAATTTTCTACGGAAACATTTTAAACCTCTATTAGAAGCAAAAGAATACGAGGGTTATTTCATTATTGGCCCCGATGGAGTGAATCTGAGTTCAACCCGCAATGAAAATATTGGTGTAACGAACTTACTATCTACTCAAAAAAATATTCTGTACAAGATTTTTAGCGGAAAAATTATCATTAGCTTACCGCAGAAAACGGATGTTCCACTAAGTGATACCCGTAAAGACGGAAAAAATACCAAGGCCACCATGTTTTCGGGGGCTCCTATTAGGGATAAAAATGACAAAGTCATTGCAGCGTTAGTATTTAGGATTAATCCTTATAAAGATTTCACGCGAATTATCAATAATGGACGAATAGGTATATCAGGCGAAACTTATGGTTTTAATCGAGATTCAAAACTAATCAGCGAAAGCCGTTTTGAAGAACAACTACATGAATTAAATCTCATTTCTCCCAGTAGCCGCTCAATACTTAATGTTGAGATTGTAAATCCGAACTTAAGTGGATCAAGCCCCCCCCAAAAGACATTGATGGCGAGCATTGCTACTAGTGGTGAAAGCGGTAGTAACCTTGATGGTTATCGCGATTATCGAGGGGTTGATGTCGTCGGTGTTTGGATTTGGGATCCTGAAATGAATATGGGCTTAGCATCTGAAATGGATCTTGGTGAAGCTTATTATTCTTTAAATATTTCGGTTATAAGCATTTGGTTAGTTGCATTGCTTGCCATTATTACCATTGTTGTTTTAAGTGTTAAGCTTAAAAGAAAGGTCGCCCATGAAAAGCACTAAAGTTATTTAGTCCTTAAGTCCTAATATATTAAGTTTAATCTTCTAACCAGGGTAAGCAAATGACATTTTTTCGCATAGGGCTTAGTGGTAAAGAAGCAATGCCAATGAGCAAGTTGTTTAAAAATCGGCCCGTGAATCAACCCGACAAGATTGAGCCATATCATAAAATCAACATGAAGCAGCCGCATGATCTTGCTGATCCCGGCAAGGACAAACATCGCTACGCCGGTATTGTCAGTCAAACTTATAAAGAAGTAAAAGCGACGTCAGATGATAAGCCGGTAGTCATCGCAAATGAAATTATGTCTTCACCGGTAGACGTCTTACCTCCATCGGCCAGTATTGCTGCGGCGTTAACTATTTTCCACGCCAAAGGATTCCGTCATCTACCCGTTGTTTCATCGGAACAGGGACTTGTTGGTATTTTGTCTGATCGCGATGCACTTCGATATATGAAGATTTCCGAGAAGAGAACTTTAGAGAATTGTCTGAAGATGCGGCCGCACACAACGTTTCGATTATCAGGATGAAGATAATTTTGAACTGGCGCCCATCGTAGATGGCAAGATTATTTCTGTATGATATTTTATAGCTAATTACCGTAAACAGATTCTAGGATAATGTTTTGCTAATGGTCATGCGATATCTTTTGTTTATTCTGCTTATCTGTTTTTCAGTCACAGGGTTGGCGATTAATGCTCAGGCTGTCGCCTCGAATGATGATTTTCCTCGTTGGATAGAAGCCTTCAAGACGTCAGAAAAAGGGCCATTCAAACGGATTCGCTGGCATTGTAAAGACGGTGCAGTGTTAGCGCCAAAAGCAGGTGCTTGTAGCACACATGGTGGGGGACTCCAATATGGAGAATGGAACGAACAGACTCACATGCTCAGGAAGTCCGGCTACTACATAGGCAATGTTCTTGCTGCCGTAGATACGAAAGCCCTTGTTGGCGAAAGTGGCCACAGGGAATACCTGAAACAAATTCTCCTCGAGCGTTATTTGATGGCTACCGATGATGGCTGGATATTTCGTGGCGCACGTTTTTACCGTGGCAGTATGCAGGTTGAGGATGAGATCACTGCTGCCCGGCGGTTGCTTATTGCCTTTAGCAAAGCTCAAACAAATTCCCCCCGTGATTTTTTATTGTTGCGAGTCGCAGCGAAATTGCTACCGCATGGCGAAGAGAACAACGATGTGGCGTTGGTGCGGCAGTTATCTGCACGGATAGGTGAGCAGGATGCGGGGTTCGAGAAGTTACGTAATAAAATCCATTCACAGCCCGATGCCAGTGATGCCGAACGCGTGCGTGAATATGCGGTGCAGCATGTGGAGTATATTGCGCAGGACTATCTCCAACTCGCTGATGCTATTGACGCTGTGTATCGCCCGGGTCAGATGGATGCCGTGCTGGCGGCGCTGGTGCGCAACCTTCCACGAAAGCTGATCGCTGATGAATTACGCCGTGCCCGCCAGATTTTTATAAAGGATCCACCCCCGGCGCAACGACTGCACCTTGCGTCGCACCTGCTAGCTGCATTGCGTGATGAATTTCCCTATCTGACGACCCCGGCGCAACGGCTGGATGTACTGGATGCCAGTCTGGCCCTGGAGCGCGATGTCTTCATTGCCGGCACTGCCTTGCGCAAGAGTCTTGCCGAACAAAGCCGCCGCCAGCGTATCGAATTGCTCAAGGATTCAATGATGGCACTCTATGGCAGCGGTGAACTCAGTGCGAGGCAGTGGCAAAGTGTGTCACAGACTCTGGATCAATTGTTACGCGACAACATCAGCCTGTCTGAATACCGTCAGCACTTGCGTTACCTGTCACGTCTGAATGGCTGGGTTGATCGCAGTTACCAGTTTCACTTTGCTACAACGGTTGCACACCTTGCGACCATCGAGACGAAGAGCAAACGTTTCATCCCGGATCAACTGCGCGGCGGTACAGTGTTGTTTGGCTCAGCACTACTGGATGGACTGACTATCGATGCTGACCATCTGGCGCAGGTCGGCCATGAGTTGTTCGGCAAGTCTGTGGGTAACGGCTTGCGTATGCTCAATCCCGGGCTGGCCCGCGGTGTTCTGCATACGAATCTAGAGTCTGATATTCAAACATTACAGGCTGATGGTATTTACGTGTTGTCGGACACAACGCCGGAACTACCGCCGGTGGCTGGCATTCTTACGCTTGGTGAAGGCAATGCGCTTTCACACATACAGATACTGGCCCGTAATCTTGGCATCCCCAACGTAGTCATTGATGGCAACGTAAACGATTTATTTCAGCAGCATGATGGCAATAAGGTTGTCATGGCAGTGAGTGCGGGAGGGCGGGTATTACTCGAACGGGATGGGCCGAAGTGGGATCGAATCTTTGGCAGTGCTGGCCCCGTAGCCCATGAACGCATCGATGCGAACGTGCAGAAACTGGATCTAAATGTTCGCGACTTACTTGGTCTGGAGCAGTTGCGTGCGAGAGATGCTGGACGCATTGCCGGCCCGAAGGCAGCCAATCTTGGCGAGTTACGGAATCATTTCCCGGACAATGTTCCGCCGGGTATCGTGATCCCGTTTGGCGTATTTTATAACTTGCTGCAACAAGCCAAAAACAATTCGGGGCAGACCATGTTCGAGTGGATGCAGACAGAATATCGGCGCATGGATGGCCTCTCTGGTGAAGCGCAAAAACAGGCTCGGCATAAATTTCTCAAGACAGTGCGCGACTGGTTTTTGCACATTGATCCGGGCCCGAAATTTCGTGCGCAACTGCGCGAAGCCCTGCGTCGGCGCCTCGGTGAAGATGAAAACTACACGCTGTTTGTGCGCAGTGATACCAACATGGAAGACCTTCCCGGTTTCACTGGTGCAGGCCTGAACTTGACCGTGCCGAACGTTAAAGGCTTTGACGAGTTGCTTGTCGCCATCAGGCGGGTGTGGGCGTCGCCGTTTACGGAACGATCCTTCAATTGGCGACAAAAACGTATGCGACAACCTGAGCATGTATATGTTTCTATTTTGCTTATGCCCAGTGTTGCGGTAGACAAATCAGGCGTCATGGTGACTACCGATGTCACGGCAGATCAGTCTGGTTGGATCACGGTGGCAACAAATGAAGGAATAGGGGGTGCGGTACAAGGACAGGCCGCAGAAGAGTTGCGTATAAACATGGATAGCGGTCGGGTGCAGCTGTTGGCAGAGGCCAGTAGTCCGGTGCGCCGTATGCTAAATGCACAGGGTGGGCTGGATAGTGTGCCGGTAAGTGATAACAATAACGTGCTATCGGCGAAGGACATCGAACAATTGCGCTGGTTAGCCAAAGAATTGCCACGGCGTTTCCCCATGTTGGATGAGCAGCGACAAGTCACGGCGACTGATGTGGAATTCGGCTATTATAAAAACAGGCTGATCCTTTTTCAGGCGCGGCCCTACTTGGCGAGCCGCAGTGCGCAGAAGAATCAGTACCTGAAAAATATGGATAAAGGTTTGCATGACAACGTACAACAGCGCGTCGTGCTTGATGATGTGCCAGTGGAGTAGGTGATGAAGACGATTGGTAGTTTGTTGTTTTTACTTGCGCTATTGATGTGTCGGTCGACTGCGTGCGCTTACCCGATTGATGGTGCTGCGCACACCGGCATCGAACGTCTCGAGGGCTACCGCCAGGCACAACTTAATAAGATCTCTGGTCGTCGGTTATCGCGCGGTGCACGGCTTTCCACCGCAGAGGTAGATCTGCGATTGAACTCACGTCCCGACATTGCCTTGCCTGATGTGAATGCCATTTTCAGCGGCGAGGTGCTCGCTTTATTGCAAGAACTATCAAAGGGCCAGGCAAATAACTTTGGTATTGCCGTACTCGACCTCAGCGATATCGAGCATCCTGTTTACGCTGAACATCGCGCCAATAAACATTTCAATCCCGGCAGCGTTGGTAAACTGGGTGTGGCCATGGGTGTGTTTCAGGCTCTGGCCAGTGCGTATCCCGACGATATGGATGCGCGCCAACGGGTACTCAGGGAGGCACAGGTCGAGGCCGATACATTTATTGGCAGCGACCGTCACAAGGTACCGTTCTGGAATCCACAAGAAAAGCGTTTATACAGTCGCAAACTTCGCGAAGGTGATACCGCGAATCTCTGGTCGTATCTCGACTGGATGCTTTCCGCCAGTTCCAATGCTGCTGCTTCCATGACCATCAAGCAGATGATGTTGCTGTCACATTTTGGCCGCGAATACCCGCTTGATAGGGAGAAGGAACAAAACTACTTCAGCAGTACCCCGCGGGCTGAACTTGGTAAAGTGCTAACGCGCGCATTTCAGGATGGGCTCGATGCCAGCGGCATAGACAGTCAGCATTTTCGTCAGGGAAAATTCTTTAGCTCAACAGGCAAACGATGGGTACCGGGGCTACGTAGTTACGCTAGCCCCCGCGAGTTGATGCGCTTCCTGTTGCACCTGGAGCAGGGCAAGGTAGTCGATGATTTTTCCAGCCGTGAGATCAAGCGTCTGTTGTACATGACACAGCGGCGTATCCGCTATGCCTCATCACCTGCACTCTATGGTTCTGCTGTGTACTTTAAATCCGGTTCCTATTTTCGGTGTAGGAGTGAAGCAGACTTCAAGTGCCGTAAGTATCGCGGTAACGCGTTGAACCTGCTCAACTCAGTGGCTATTGTCGAGTCGCCGGCTGGCAAGCCCGATGGATTGTTCTACATGGTGGTGATGACGTCGAATGTGCTGAAGGAAAATGCAGCGGTACTGCACCAGAGTATCGGGACGCGACTACATCGCTTAATTGAGCGACGCAACGCGGTTAGTCCCTGATTGCATAACCAGATCATCCATAGCGACGATGAGTTGTTCCAACCAACGACTACCCTTGCTGTCGTTAGCCAGTACCACGGCGATATAACGGTGGCCATTGCGTTCAACAATCGCGCTGTCAGCATGCCACTGTCTCCAGCTGCCTGACTTGCGGAAGATCGTCGAGCCTGGGCGATTGTAGTTCAGCCCTTTAACAAATTTGTGATTGATGCCCGGTTTGCTGAGGATGGCCTTCATCTCACGGCTCAATTCAGGGGAGACCAGACGACCGGTTTGCAACAGGTAATAGAAACGCGCGACCTGAAACACGTTGGCTCCATGGGACAGGTTATGCAAGGGATCACGCTTGAAGGCTGCGCCCTTACCGTACTCCTTGCCAACCCAGAGACCACCGTCCTTGTTTTTGTCATACAGGGCATAACGTGGTGACTGCAACAAGTCGGTGAGAAATTGTTTGCCAACACGGTTGAGCATTTCGGTGGCGGCACGATTTGATGAATGACGGATCATCTTTACGAGGGTCGCACGGGTCTTCTCATCCAACTGCATGTCACCGCGCTCAATACGCGCAAAGGCGCCGAGCAAAATGGCAATCTTGGGCAGGCTGGCTGCATACATCATGTCACGGCCATTAATGGAGGCAAGACGCGGATGTTGTTCGTCAGTAATATCCACGAGAGCAACGGAGAGCTTGCCACGCCGAGCAGCTTTGCTGAGACCAAGCTTAGTCAGGGCATGTTCGAGATCTTTCTGCAGGCTGGCATCTTTGTTATCGGCCAGAGAAGGGGGCAGACTGCGACCGGCAATAGCCGGCGCGGCGATGAACATCGCCAGAAGTAGTGTTATAAAGAGTTTTCTCATTATCATATGCGCCTGAGTATAGTGTGCTTCATCTTTCTCGCCAAGAACTACTTCACACTGTTAGTATTGATTTTCAATGAAATTTCCACTTCAAAACCCTTTATCCCGCGATCAGATGGCACACCCAAGCCTGCGCACGGCCGTATTATTTTCTAATTTCTTCTTGATAATCATGGCGTTATACCATCTCAAGCCCGCCAGCCGATCACTCGTGCTGGAGGCGCTAGGGTCGGATTCACTCCCTTATATATGGATCGCATCCGCCGTCAGTTTGTTCCTGCTCATTAGCGTATATCACCGTATTTTGGACAAATACAGCCGTCTGCAGGTGGTGCTGGGCAGCTGCGTGGTGTTCATCCTGTCGCTGGTGCTGATTCGACTACTGCTGATATTCCCGAGCAAGGTGGTGCCGGTGGTGTTCTACGTGTTTGTCGATATTCTCGGCGTGGTTCTGGTGGAGCAGTTCTGGAGCCTGACGAACAGTATTTACAGTACCAAGGAAGGAAAACGCTGGTACGGCATGGTTGGCACCGGCGGGCTGGTGGGTGGTGTAATGGGTGGCGGTGCAGCTGCTTTGGTCATCAATTATACACCACTGCAAACACCGGATCTGTTGCTGGTTGCGGCACTCATTATCGGCTTTATCTATGCATTGACCCGCATGATGGCACATTTCAAGATATACACGGCTGAACAGGGGCCTGACGTCTCGACAGCAGAAAGTAAAAGTGGCTGGCGTGCTCTGAGTCACAATCGTTACCTACTACTGATTGCCGCCGCACTGTTACTGGCGCAACTGGTATCGCCGCTGGTCGAGTACCAGTTTCTGAGAATCATAGAATTGCAGTACCCCGATAGGGAAGCGCGCACTGCGATTCTGTCATTGTTTTTTAGCCTGATGAGTGCGGTATCGATCTTCATCAATGTCCTGGTGACACCACTGGTGCTGCGTTATCTCGGTATATTGGGCGGACTGCTGGTTCAGCCGCTGGCGCTGGCCACGACCTCGTATGGTTTTTTCCTGCAGCCGACGCTGTGGCCTGCGGCCACGATGAAGATTAGTGATCGCGGCCTGTCTTATTCCATTAACCGTGCTTCCAAGGAACTGCTTTATATCCCGATTGATCCGGTCATCATGTACAGGGCCAAAGCCTGGATCGATATGTTTGGCTACCGGATTTTCAAGATCTTTGGCTCCATGCTCATTATCGTCCTGACTCAATGGACCACAATTGCTTCAGGCTATGCTGACCTGAGCTGGGTGATTATCTTTGGCTGTATTATCTGGATGCTGGTTTTGATCTATGTCCATCGTGAATACCAAATACTCAGCAATCCAGTAGCAGAGAAACTACCTAAATAAGATAATTACACTTTGTTATTTTCAATCAGAATTATCATTAGGGGTAGTAGTGGTATCTAGTTTTGCCGATACTTGTAACTTAACATAATATATATTATACGCATATGCAATATATCGCTTTTTAAGGCTTTATGCCTCTAGTTCTTATAGTAAGCTATTATGTAGCCTCACAATACAGATAATAAACGCAATGAATTTAGACAAAGAATTTCCGCTTGATCCTACAATATGCTATCTAAACCACGCTGCGGTTGGTCCATGGCCACTACGTGCTCGTGATCGTGTTGTTGAATTCGCCAATACCAATGTAACTCGTGGTGCACAACATTATCCGCAATGGCTTGAGGTCGAGGATAATTTACGTAAGCAATGCGCTGAGCTACTTAATGCGGGATCAACCGATGATATCGCCCTGGTTAAAAATACCTCTGAAGCCTTGTCGATGGTCGCTCATGGTTTGAATTGGCAAACTGGTGACAATGTTGTTATCCCTGCTGGTGAATTTCCGTCAAATCGTGTTGTTTGGGAGTCATTAGCTGAATATGGTGTCGAGATACGTCAAGTAGATACGCGTTCCACTGATGAGCCTGAAAAGGCGCTTTTTGAACAATTTGATGGCAAAACCAGGCTCTTATCGGTCAGTTCTGTGCAATATGACATCGGTTTAGGCCTGAATTTGGTCAAATTAGGCCAATATTGCAACGAAAACGAAGTATTGTTCTGCGTAGATGCCATACAGAGCCTAGGTGTGCTTGAAATGGATGTAGAGGCGATAAAAGCCGATTTCGTCATGGCAGACGGGCATAAATGGTTATTGGGCCCTGAAGGCCTAGCGATCTTTTACTCGCGCCCTTCTACTCGCAAGCAATTAAAATTAAACGAATTTGGCTGGCATATGCTAGAAAATTTGTATGATTTTGATAACCCGGATTGGTCAATTGCAGAGTCGGCTCGGCGTTTTGAATGTGGCAGCCCAAACATGTTGGGTGCACAAGCCTTGGATGCGAGCCTGAGTATATTTGCCGAATATGGCATGAAATCAGTTACGAGAAATATCTTTAATAATACATCCTATATAATTGATAAATTAGACAATATTTCCGGTATTGAAGTGCAAACACCGCGTATTCAGTCGCGTCATGCAGGTATTGTCAATTTCAAAATACATGAAAAAGATCCTGCTGCTATCTATGAGTCACTAATGAAACAAGGTGTGATCTGTGCACTTCGAGGCGGAGGTATTCGGTTTTCTCCTCATTTTTATACGTCACAAGCGGTATTGGATAAGGCCGTAGATATCTTGTCTCAGACGCTCAAATAAGCGTTTTCAGTAAACAAATTACAGTCCATCGGCCTTTTGCCGATATAGTCTTCAGACAATGAGGATTAACCATGATTTTTGACACTATTAGCAATTACTACGAACAGCAGGTTTATCATCAAATTAGCGCCATGCTGGGTAAGGAATTCTCAGATGATCCGGATTTTCTATCTGATATAGCGTGTGTCACTTTGAACAGTTTGCCGCCGCGCTACATTCGTCACCATGTCGATATGGCTTTTTACATGACCAGTGAAGAACGTGAAGCTATGGAGAAGTCCATTAACCAAGCGATTCTTGATGCAGTGGATTTTGTACAGAGCAGAAATCGTAAGGCCGAGGGTGTTTAGGCTAAGCCTTTTAAACTGCCAGCGTCATTAACCAACCTTGCACACCATAACCAGTGTAAACCATGGTGCCGATGACCATGGCAAACATAATAACATTGACTGCGCCTCGACCAAGGCTTAGCTCTATCGCCCTAAGACCCGGCACGGGATGATGGCTGGTCATAACAAAGCCCGCGTAAACTGATACATAGAGTAGGTAAAGCATCCCATAAATAAAATGGAACACCTCCTGGCTAATACCGGTCCATGGTACCAGTAATACTGATGTCCCTAAAATTGCACCAATCATATTAAGTCCTTTCATGCTGATATTAACGGCAAAGAAATCCGGAACTTTAATCAACTGTGAGACTAATTTTTAGGGGCCACGTCAATGTATTCCGACAATAGTTTCAAATAAGCCGGATCAATAGTCGATTTATATTTTCGGGCCAATATCAATGCGTGTCGCGCTTCTTTATATTGTCGATTGGTGTAGTACCAACGCGCCAAATTACCATGCGCAACGCCCTTTTCAGGGTCCAGCTCGAGCGCTTTTTTAAGTGACTTAAGCGAATTATCCATATCGCCCTTATTGAGTAAGATAAGGCCAATATTCATGTGGGTTGAAACATATTCAGGTTGGTACTCAAGAGATTTTCGATACAGTCTTAACGCCTCATCCGCGTTACCTTTTAATGAATAAGTATAAGCGGAAGCAAACCAGGCAGGACCTGATTTCATATCAAGCAAAATGGCATGATTAAAATGCATCAATGCGGTATCAAGATGTTTCGTCGGTGCTAGTACATCGGGTTTTGTATCAACTTGTTCCCAACCATTCTTGATTGCCATTTTTGAAAGTTCAATTCGAGCACTACCATCGTCACAAAAGGCAAGCACTGGCAGTGATAGCAAAAGGATAATAGCAAACCATTTCATAGATAATTTACCCACTATACGCAAAGGCAGCCCATGCTAATGGATGCTGCCCGTCCTTAATAAAGCTTCGCTGTGCTGCTCTGAGTGCTTCAACAGGTGACATCCCTTTATCAATCTCACCGTATAAACGCTTCATTAACTCCGCCGTTTGCGTATCTGGTACACGCCATAAACTCATCATAACGCCTTTCGCACCTGCACGTAAGAACGCCTGATTAAGTCCTGCAACGCCTTCACCCTGCTCTATATCGCCAACGCCAGTTTCACACGCTGATAACACAACCAGTTGTGTGTTATTAAGATCCATAGCGGCGAGCTTCAAACCCGTTACTACTCCCTTACCTGTTTTATCTACAATTCCCGTATTAGCCCCGCTCAAAATCAAGCCTGATTTTTCAAGTGGATTAGTAATCGCAGGATCCGGCAAAAAGAAACCATGTGTTGCAATATGTAAAATACTGGGGCTCTTTTGTTCGAGTAGAGATTTTTCTGTTGCATGCGACTGTAGGTAGGTTTTACTCGAGTCTTTTAATATCGCATTGATCGATTTTGCTTCGATAGCCGTTGCAGGCAACCGACCAATGCATGGTTTATCAAAGTTTCTTAATACCGACAGAGTTAACGATCGCGATGATGCGTTTTTTGCACATACAAATTTTCCAGCACCAGAGCCAAGATTAAAATCCGGATCGGCAAAAATTACTGCATCATTGCGAGCTACTTGTTGATTGGCATTTTGTCTGATCAGTGCGCGTGCAGAAGGAATGGTTCGGATAGCGAATTTTTCAATTAAATATTGCTTGTTTTTATCGTCATATAACAAGCCCATTGGCATGAGCGCCAACAATCCATCTGCGGATATAATTAATTCATCGTAGCCATCAACAATGCCCGGTATTGTTCCAATAATTCTATCGTAAAGATCAGCCAGTTCTTTTTTTAATATGCGCTCGGAACGAGATGAATTAATGCTTCCATCAATCGTGTCATTAATGAGGCTGCGAATTTTTTTCACTCGTTGTTCGATAGTGGTTTTTTCATCCCCCAAACGTGCCAGCCTTACTTCGCCGTTAGCGTCATAACTAAATACTGCATATTGATACGTATAGAGCTTAACAAAATCTAAATAGATCGATTTCTTGGGGATTTTTTTCTTTAAATCTTCTAATGTAACTCGGTTATCAAGGCTTAATTCAGGGATGTCGATAGAGAGCCTTTTAAGGGCGCCGGAAATTAATGCTTGTAACCGTTTACGCTCTATTTGTAACGCCTGCCAATCTTTATTGTTCACTGTAAGCTTTGTTAATTTCTCTCTGGCAGCAAAGAAACTATCAATACGATCTTGCAAGTCACTATCTTGAGTATTCTGGCGCACAAGCGTTAGCGTATTATCAACGGCATTAATGCTGCCCTTGTGGTTAACCCATATCTCGAATGCCTCTGCCAGCGTGCGCTGCTTCTTTTCTTTTTTAGCAGCAATTCTTGTATTGTAAGCAGCGACTTCTTTATCATATGCAGCCTGCCAGTCGGGTTTACTAAAATCAAACAAAGGAGCTGGGTCCTTTCCCCAGTCATTAGTATTTGGGGCTTGTATTAACCAGCTAGCTTCTATAAAGCGTTGCGAAAGATCTTTGTACTGTTCGCGAAAGGCCAATTTTTGTTTTCTATCCAGATAGGTGAAACTCGACTTCTCATACTCGCTGTAAGCTGTAAAAAGCCGTTTGGCAACTTTATAGATAAGTGCATAATTGTTTTTATACTGTTCAGAATAATATAAGGCGCGTAAGGCAGCGATAGTTTTCGGATGTGCATCACCATAGAGTCCGGCATATATGTCAATAGAACGATGATAGTCATCAATCATCTTCTTACGTACATCGTCAGCCAGATCAGACTCCTCGAAAACACTATTTTTCCGCGCATTCCCTCTATTGAAGTATAACTCGGCCAGGTTTGGGCTTTTTTCACCGTATAGAGATGCCAGTTTGTCATGTGCAATATTGTAAACTTGAATTGCGTAATCAGTTTGGCCAATGGCCGCAAGCGCATCAGCATAACCGCTAAATCCCGTTGCGGTGATCGGGCTATCCTTGCCAAAGGTTTCAATAGCCATTATTAAGTTATTTTGCATACTGATAACATCGTAGCTTTCTTGTTTGGCAAACATCTCCTCCCAATCAGTTCCGTACGGATTGTCAACATCAGGACCTTGTTGGGCTAATCTTTTTTCAACGGCCTTTATTCTAACCCGTGTATTATAGATGTCATCCTGATAAGTTTTTTTATGTGGCAACATGAGCGCCAGCTTATCCTTAAGTCCTTGCAGAGTAATGGCGTGCTCACTGAGCTTTTCGCTGTAGCCGATTAATATC
>Ga0316205_10000475_pt1 | contig 73477 bp, 62 predicted proteins | sample 3monthpyrite_MG_FD_204941 | JGI IMG/M metagenome (GOLD analysis project Ga0316205, IMG submission 204941) | Microbial mat bacterial communities from mineral coupon in-situ incubated in ocean water Damariscotta River, Maine, United States -... | ecosystem: Environmental > Aquatic > Marine >...
TCATGTCGATCTGGATGATCTCGGTCGAGCCGGTCACGTTGTTGCCATCCACCAGCAGGTTGTTGGCATATTCCGCCCCGGTCGAGGCATGCTCGTCCCCGTTCAGCCGCAGCCTCACGTCCAGGTTGCTGCCGACCGCGGCGAACTCGATCTCCGCGATCGTCACCACATCGACGGAAAACATGTCGAAAAAGTCGCCATCCGCCTGCGCCTGGATCAGCAGCCTGTCATTGCCGCTGCCCGAGAAGATGTTGTCCAGGGCCGAGATATTTGTCGGGTCATCCACGATGAACGTGTCGTCATCGGTGCCGCCAAACAGCAGGTCCCGACCCGCGCTGAAGTAAAGCGTGTCGTTGCCCGTCCCGCCATAAAGGCTGTAGGTCGTCCCGCTGTCCGGGCCGCCCCGCGCCTGGTCGTTGCCGGACCCGAAGTCCACCCGCTCGATCCCGCTGATGCTGAGTGCCGTACCACCGCTCGTGCCCGTCCCTGCCGATAGGTCGATGCCCCATCCGACCGCCGTCAGGCTCAGGTCAAGCAGATCCGTTCCCGTACCGCCGATGATCGTGCTGCTGCCGCCATCATTGCCCTGGATGAACACGTCATTCCCGGCACCACCGTTCAGACCGTCATTCCCGGAACCGCCATCCAGCGTGTCGTTGTCATCGCCGCCATAGAGCTCGTCGTCATCAGCACCGCCATAGAGCTCATCATCGCCATCGAGACCGTTCAGCGTGTCGTTGTCCCCGAACCCGTTTATCGTGTCGTCGAAATTGCTGCCATCAATGAAGTTGGCTTTGAAGTCGCCGTTGAACACTGGCATGGACTTCCCCCCCGGTTACGGACAACCCTAGAATGGTGGTTTTAAAAATTTATGCATTAAATTAACGTATCGACTGCAAAAAACAAATATTTTCAGGTTTTCAATCCTTGCGCGAAACCACCTGCACCACCCTGCCGACCCCGGCCGGATCGGCCGTTCCCGGGACAATGATCGGCGGGTGTCGTGGCTGACCTCGTCAAAGGCCTCAGGCAGGCGGGCATCGCCAAGCACAAGGAGGGCGATTTCAAGGCCGCCCTTGCCCTCTATGCGCGCGCAATGGCCTTTGCCCCCGATGACGCCGAAACCCTGACCAACATGGGTGTCATCCTGCGCCAGACGAAACAGTTCCACGAGGCGCTGGCCCTGCAGCGCCGCGCCATCACGATCGCGCCTGAAAATCGCGCCATCCGCGTCAATTGCGCCAATATTCTCGAGGATACCGGCCATCACGACGAGGCCGCAGACCTGCGCCGATCGCTGCTGGAGGACGAGCCCAATTCGTCGCCGAACCAGGCGTTGCTGGTGCGCAGCCTTCGCAACGCGGGCCGCGTGGACGAGGCGCGTGCGCTGCTCGATACGTATCTGGCCGGGGACAACCCCGGTCCCGAGCTGCGTCTCGAACACGGGATTTTCCAGCTGGCTTACGGCCATTACGCCGAAGGGTTCCGGCATTACCTCGCCCGGCGCGAGGCCAAACTGGTCGATCTCCCCGAGGTCAACCTGCCGCGTTGGACAGGGCAGCCGCTGAAGGGAAAACGCGTTCTCTTTCTGCCCGAACAGGGGATTGGCGACACGATCAACTTCGTTCGCTTCCTGCCCTATCTCAAGGACCGTGGCGCCGAGGTGCATCTGATCACGCGGCCCCCCATGCACCGCCTCCTGCAAACTCTGCCCGAGGCGGATGCGGTTCTGTCCGAGCCCGTCAAAGGTGCGGGGTATCACTACTGGACCAGCGGACTGGACGTGCCGGTGGACTACTTTCACTTCCGCGATGACGTGCCCCCACCCTTGCGCCCCACGCCGCCTCAGGACAGCCGAAAGCGGGCCGGAATGTTCACAGCGGCACATGCTGACAGGTTCAAGGTCGGTTGTGTCTGGCGCGGCGCGGAAGGCTATGATCGCAATGCCATGCGTTCTATGCCTCATGGGCTCATGCGGGAACTTGCGGAGGTTCCCGAAGTTCAGCTCTTTTCGCTCTACAAGGGTCCGGCGCTGGATGCCTATCTCGCAGATGGCAGCGCCGCGACCATGCTCGATACCGCCAGCACGGACCGCGACCTGGCCGACTGCGCCGCGATGATCGAGGCGATGGACCTGGTGGTCACCGTCGACACCGTGACCGCCCATATCGCCGGAACGCTTGGCAAACCGGTCTGGAACCTGCTGCATTGGGAGCCGTTCTGGCTGTATGGTCCCCAAGGCGACACGACGCCGTGGTATGACACCATGCGGCTGTTCCGCCAGACCGCGCCGTTTGACTGGAGCGACGTGATGGCCGAGGTGCGACGCGACCTGACCACGCGCGCCGCGGAATTCGCACGGGAGCGCGGCACATGAAAATCCTCGCGCCGCTTTCGGTGGGCGACGTGCTCGACCGGCTCAGCATCCTGGCGCTGAAGCGCGTGCGCCTGACCGATCCCGCACAGCGCGCCAATGTCGAGACCGAGCACGCAGCACTCAACGCCGCCGCCATCGACGTGACCGGCCTGGACGATCTGCGCGCCGCGCTCGACGAAGTGAACGGCGCGCTCTGGGACGTGGAGGACGACCTGCGTCGCCGTGAAGCGTCGGGCGATTTCGGCGACGCGTTCGTGGCACTCGCCCGATCAGTCTATCGCCTCAACGACCGCCGCGCCGAGATCAAGCGCGAGATCAACCTGGCCTCGGGCTCGGAGCTGATCGAAGAAAAATCCTATGAGAAAGAATGACCTACTTACGCTTCCTGGGCGTCAGGAGATGCGTCGGCCGACGCTCTTCTGCAGTGCGAAACATTGAAAAGGTCTGGCTGACATAATTCACGGTGCCCGCGATCATATCGAGATACTCCATCAGTTCGGGCGTCTTCTCGGCCTCGACCAGCACGATCGGGCGGTCCTGGGGCACGGTCTCGAACTGGGCATAGAACAGCGGTTCGCCCCGCCGCAGCACCAGCGGTTTGGAGATGTCATGCCACTCGAAAGCCCACATCAGAGGCCGCGGCCAGACATGGATCGGGAACCGACCGGCAAAGATCGTGCCCGGCAGCGGATCGTCGCGATAGTGCAGGAACGGCGCCAACTGATTGAGATAGACCGGCGCGTCCGACACAAATGTGTAGGGCAGCGCCAGTTGCAGCATGGGGCGTTCCGGGTGGCGCCATTCGGGCTCCTTGGTCAGGTGGATGAACTCGCCCAGCCGACTGGCGCGGATGTTGCTCTTGTCCCCGCCCAGCACGCGCAACAGCGCCTTGCCGTCCTCGCCCCGCTCGAACCCCAGCGCGACGTCGATGGGACAGCAAATTTCAAACAGCCTCGCCTCCAGCGCCAGCACCGCAGGACAGCGAGAGGCGGACTTGGCATGTTTCGCGCTCAGCTCTGCCGACCGGACCCGGCGCGGCGCTTCGTAGATGATCGCGGATTTGACGTTGTTGAGAAACCAGCCGACCGTGACCGGGCCAGTGCCGTCATCGGATGTCGGATCATCGACCGTGATGTTGATCTGCAAGAGGCATCCTTTCGGGGTCCGTTCCATCTTAACGCTATCCACCGCCCTTGAAATTGCAAGGGATTTTGGGCAATGCGACCATTGTCGCACGCTAAACGCAATGCCGAGAACCTGATCGGCCTCATCTGTTCCGGATGCGCTGAGCGGCGCGCGATGCCGCGCAGCGCATCCCGGACAAAGCCTGGTACAGGTCGGACCCCGCCACGTCGAGGGGGCATGCCCGGAGACCGAATCTATTGAACGAACATTCAATGACGCTCTAAGATAATCCCTGAAAGTCTTTGAAAGGACAGACGCATGAAACCGATCCAACCCCACGAGCGCAAGGTGGCCAACATCCATGACGAGGCCGCCTTCCAGGTCTACGACCCCACGGGCGAGCGCGAGACAGGCACCTCGTTCATTCAGCTCAACCCCGACGCGCCGCGCGATGTGGGCTTCTACATCTACCGCATGGCACCGGGCGCGCGCTCGACGCCGCACATGCATGGCGGAGCCGAGGAGTTTCTGATGGTCGAGGGCGAACTCATCGACAATGACGGCACGGTCTACAAGGCGGGCGATGTGGTCTGGCTGGCCGGCGGGACCGAGCACACATCGCATACCGAGACCGGCTGCATTGTCGCGGTCTATGCCGAAGCCGAAGAAGCGCCGCCGCAAGGGTGACGGCGCGCGGGCGTCCCGCGCGACCTCGGCAGGGCGGTGACATCCGCTGCGGTGGTCGAGCGGGCCACGCCAGGCGACATCACGTGCGGCATCCGAAATGGGATACTCTCCCTGGGGGAGGTCGGGCGGGACGCTTGCGCGCCGGTAGCGGCATTTGGAAATGGTGCGACCCGCCTCAAGACCGTTCAGGATCGAAGCGGGTTGCCCTTCTTCCGGTGGCCCTCACCCACTGTAAGACGACTGCACCAGCCGCGTTCCCGCCGCGGTCCGCCATCCCACTTTCGCACCTTTCCTGAGATACGCCGTTTCGCCAGTACCAAAGACATGCGCCGTATCCCCCTCGGTCACAGTCAGTTCTCCGGCCAACACATGGATCAGGCTGTGCGCAGTGATCGCCAGCCCCGGCACCCGCGCCTTGGCACAGGTGCGCACCGTGACCCGCATGGTGCCCGCCGCATTGACAAAGGCAGTCTGCGCGGCCTCGACATCCGCGCCCGCGGGTATGCCCGACAGGTCGGGTTTGGTCACCCGTTCCAGGGACGCATTGGCACCGTCCTCGGGCACCGGCCCATCCAGGATCATGAAAAACTTGCGCACATATCCAGGCTGTTTCCACTGGCATTTCAACCCCTTGGGGATCACGAACGCCTCGCCGGCATTGGTCGTCACCTCGCTGCCATCGGGCATCACCATGGTGACCGACCCCTCGATCAGCCACATGAACTCATCGACTGGGTAGTGACCCATGTGATCGTCAAAAGCCGTGCAATCCCAGACACCTGCCAGGTATCCGTCGGCCTCAATTTCGTGATATGTGTGCCCGTGCTGCACCGGCGTGCCGCTGGCCAGATCGTCGGGGTTCATCTCCTCCCACCGCTCCAGCCCGCCGGGGCCGTTGGTGTCAAAGCGGATCACGTTATTCTTGCTCATGTCGTTGCTCCCTTGTCCAAATCGTCTTCCTGCCAGCACAGAAACACCGAATTGGTGATCTGCCGATACATCCGGATGTGGCTGTCCGTGCCGGGTCTAAGCCGCGCCTCAATATGTGCATAGGCCCGGTCCATCTGTTCCCGGTCACGAAATTCCATGATCGAGAAACACTGATGCGTACGCGCGTCGTCAGTGTCCATCGGTGTGTCACGCACCCGCGTCCCGGGCTGGCCTGCGGACAGGATCAGGTCCGCCGCGCGAAGCTCGTCCAGAAAGGCGGCATAGCTGAGCCTGAAGTCGACCCACTCCACCCCGGGCCTGAGGTCAAAGGCCGACAGCATCCGGATCACAGCGCCCATCCAACACGCATCCCCTCCAGCACCGCCTCTTCCACCGTGCGCGCCGCCAGGCAATCCCCGATCATCTGCACCTCTTTGTCCCAATCCTCCAACGCCTCGGCAAGGCCCGTTTCCGAACGATGCCCCATGGCCGTGACCACCGTGTCGACGCCTTCAAGGATCACCGGCTCGCCACTCAGCACATGCTGAAAATAGGCCGTCTCCGCGTCAACACCGAAAAGCCGCAGATGCGGGTGAATTGCGACACCCAGGCGATGCAGCACGCCCAGCCACGCATCTCGTGCATATTGCGGAATACTCTGCCCGGCCATCTGCCCGTTCACGGCCAGCTGCACATGACAGCCGTCGCGCGCCAGCTTCTCGGCCAATCCAAGCCCGACCCAGTCACAGCGCCAATCGGCGATCACGGCCCGGGCACCGACATTGGCGCGACCGTCCAGAACCTCCCAGGCGTCCACCACATGCGCCTCGCCCGCGCCTTCGATCCCGGGACGATAGGGCGTGGCACCGGTGGCCAGGATCACCGCGTCAGGGTTCGCAGCCTCGATCCCCGCGCGGTCCATGGCACTGCTCAGATGAACCTCCACCCCGGCCTGCGCCATCTCGTGGGCCAGGTTCGTCGTGACCCCGCCAAACTCTGCCCTCCCGGGCAGCGCCTGCGCCAGGTTCACCTGCCCGCCCAGCCGCGGCGCGGCCTCGTGCAGCACGACCTCATGGCCTCGCTGTGCCGCCACCGTCGCGGCCTTCATGCCCGCCGGGCCACCGCCCACGACCATCACCCGACGCGCCTGCGTGGCGGCCACCATCGTGCCATACTCCATCTCCCGCCCCGTCTCGGGCCGCTGGATGCAGGAAATGGGATAGCCGTTCAGCATATGCCCGATACAGGCTTGATTGCAGGCGATGCAGGCGCGGATGTCGTCCAGCCGCCCCGCCTGGGCCTTGGCGGGCATCTCGGGGTCAGTGATCAGCGCGCGGGTCATCCCGCACATATCCGCCTGGCCTGCGCTCAGCAACGCTTCGGCGATCTGCGGCTGGTTGATCCGACCCGCCACAAAGACAGGCACGTCCACCCGCGCCCGGATCGCGGCGGCCAGAGGCGCGGTATAGCCAGCCTCGAAATGCATCGGCGGCACGATATGGGTCGAGCCCGCCAGGCCCGCGGATGTCCCTGCCGCAACATTCAGATAGTCCAGCACGCCGTCTCTGGCCAATGACCCGGCGATGTCCAACACCTCGGGCTGCTCCAGCCCGTCATGATCCTTCTCCTCACCCGAGAGGCGGATGCCCACGACCATCTCGTCGCCCGCGCCCCGGCGCACGGCGCGGATCACCTCGCGCACGAAGCGCATTCGGTTCTCGGGGCCGCCTCCATACGCATCCGTCCGGAGATTCACCCGAGGGTTCAGGAACTGTCCCAACAGATAGCCATGGCTCGCGACCACCTCGACCCCGTCGAGCCCCGCTTGCCTGAGCCGCCCCGCCGCCGCGACGAAACCCTCCTCTATTTCGGCAATCATCTCGGTGCTCATCGCCCGTGGCATCACGTGAAACCGCTCGTTCGGTACCATCGACGGCGCCCAAGCCACCGCATGGGTGCCATCGACGGCCAGCGTCATCTCGCGGCCCGGATGAGTGAGTTGGCCAAAGACCTTGCAGCCATGCGCATGGCAGGCCTCGGCGATCCGGGCATAGCCCGGGATGCAGGCATCGTCATAGGCCCTGATGGCCGGCCGGCCGCTATCGCCCGAAGAATGCGCCCGTGCCGCCTCGATGATGATCAGCCCGGCCCCCCCCCGTGCGCGCGCCTCGTGATAGGCCACCATGCGTTCGGAAGGCAGCCCATCCTCGAGCATCACCGTCATGTGCCCGGTCGAGAGCACACGGTTGCGGATCACGTGCCCACGCAGCCTCAGGGGCGAAAAGAGCGTGTTCAACTGTCCTTCCATGCGCCTCCCTCACTCGGCCCCGGCGCTGTCCCGATCGCTCAACGCCTCGCGCAGCTTGCCCAAACCCTTCTTGCGATTGTCACAGCTGGTGCATTCGTACTCCTGCGCCGCCTCCTCGGGGTGCGGGGCCGACGTCCACCAGACTATGGCCCCGGCGATCATGATCACCACAAGTGCAAGAAGGCCTGCCGGTCTCATGCTGTCCCCGTCTCAATATAGCGCCGCATCGGAGCCGCGCTGTCGGGTTGCCCCTCGTCTTCGAGGTCCAGATAGGCGTTCGCCGCCACCTCATGCGCCGTCAGCACCCTGAGCGCGGGCAGGTCCCCGGGCGGGGCCATCGCCTCGAGCCGCTCGAAATCATCTATGTAGGCCGGAAAGCTCCTGCGCCACTCCGCGATCAGCGTTGCGTAATCCGTGGTCACCTCCGCAGCCGAGGCGCGACCCGAGGCCTGAAGCTCTGCGGCCGGGCGCGGGGTCAGCCCATGTCTGCGCAACAAGGGCGAGACGGATGCTGCCGCCACCGCCTCGACGCGCGCCATCAGGCGCATGTTCTCGCGCTCGTCGGGGTCGGTCAGCCGCTCGGCAATGGCGTCGAAATATGCTTCTCCCTCGATCTCCTCCTCGTAATAGAGTTGCAGCGTTTCCAGATACTTGTCCGTTGCCTGCGCCATCGCTCCTCTCCTTTCAATGCCGCAGATGGGCGCCCTCTGGGGTCTGCCCCACATCCACGCGGTCATGTTTGAGCGGCTCGTCCACGTCCACTACCGTATCCAACTCGCGCGCATAGCGGTGGCCTGCGTAGACCGCCGCCGCTATGATCGCCGGAGCCTCGCAATCGCCGATCCGCGCGAGGGTGAAAGGCAGGCGCGCCGCATCCCCGTCCACACTGGCCAGCATGTCGTGATAGAGTCCATCGACAGGCCGCCGCGCCGTGACCATTACGACCGAGCCGCAGGAGACCTGCAGCTTTTCCCGGGAATACTCACAGTGCATCGTCGCCATTTGCCCATCGAAACCGGTCAGCGCGTGGCCGGTCTCGATCCTGACGCCCAGCGTCATCAGATGCGCGCGCACCCGCCACCGCTCTGACGTCTTTCCGGCCCATTGCGACACCATGTCCGACGGTGTGCACAGCGTCACGTCGAATCCTTCGGCGCGCAGCTTTTCGGCAACCACACCGCCCATGTAATAGCCGTCCTCGTCATAGACCAAAACCGGCCCGTCCGAGGGCAGCGTGCGATCCATGATGTCGTCCGGCGTGAGCAGTTCGGCCTCCGATCCCTCCTCGACCACCGGCACGAAAACCTCACCGTCATAGCGGTCGCTCCGCCACTTGGCCCCGGTGGCGATGACCACATGGTCGGCTTCCACGGCCATGACCTCTTCCACGCCCATCCCGCTCTCGCGGAAGATATCGACATTGACCATCTCCAGTATCTGCTGTTCGCGGTAATCCCGCACGCGGGCATATTCGCTCAGACCCGGAAGGGTGCTCTCTCGGCTGACCCGCCCGCCGATTTCCCGCGTGGCCTCGGCGACCATCACGTCATAGCCGCGCACGCCCAGCGCCCGCGCCGCCTCCAGCCCCGCCGGGCCTGCGCCGACGATCAGAACCTTGCCTTCGCCGCCCTTCTCGTTCATCCGCTCCGGGTGCCAGCCCTTGCGCCATTCCTCGCCCATCGTGGGGTTTTGGGTGCAGCGGATCGGCGTGCCGGTGCTGTCGCCCGCGTAACAGATGTTGCAGCCGATGCATTCTCGGATTTCGCTCAGCGCCCCGCGCTCGATCTTGGACGGCAGGAACGGATCGGCAATCGAGGGCCGTGCGGCCCCGATGAAATCCGTCACCCCGCGCTTCAACTGGCTGACCATCGCATCGGGCGAGGTAAAGCGCCCCACCGTGACCACCGGCTTGGACGTCACCGATTTCACGTAATTCATATATGGTTCAAGCGCACCATCGGGCGTGAACCGCGACACGCCCATCTCGACGCCGTAATTGGCGATGTTCACGTCCCACAGGTCCGGCAACTCGGCCATCATCTCCAGCATGTCCTGGCGCTCGCCCCGGATCGGCACACCGTCCTCGCCGATCTCCTCGTCGGCGGCCCAGCGCACGGCGACAGCACAGCGATCCCCCACTGCCTCCCTGGTCTCTTCGATCAGTTCCCGGATCAGCCGCGTGCGGTTCTCGAGCGAGCCGCCATATTCATCGCCCCGCTGGTTGATGCGTGGGCTCAGGAAATTGGCCAGCAGATAGGTGTGCGTGCAATAGACATAGACGATGTCGAACCCCGCATCCCGCGCCCTCAGAGCCGCCTTGCGATGCCAACGCCGCAGGTTGCGGATGTCAGTCTTGTCCATGACCTTTGTCTGAAACGGATGCCCCACTGCGTTGGGCACGCTGTCGAGGTCCATTGGCACCAACCGGGTCATCAGGTTCGCACTGCGATGGCCCGAATACCACAACTCGGCACCGGCCAAAGCGCCATGCTCGTGCACCGCGTCGGTCATCAGGCGATGCGCACGGACGTCGCTCTCGTTCCACAGGCTCGCGGATGGGGTAGGCAGATCATCCGATGAAGGATGGATCGAGTTGTACTCGGTGCACACCACACCCCAGCCGCCCTCGGCCTTGACCCGGCGCATCTCGGCCAGCGTCCGGGGCCGCATATGGCCCATGCCCGTGCAATGGGGCACCTGGTAGAAACGGTTCTTGGCCGTCACCGGCCCGATCTGCATTGGCTGGAAAAGGATGTCGTAGCGCGGGTCGCGCATCGTGTCGTCGCGGGGCATGTCAGTATCCTCCGGGAAAATCATCAGAAAGCTCAAGGAGCTCGCGTCTGAACGGCACCGTGTCGGGGTTTATCTCCTCGCCCAGATCGCGGGCGGCCTTGTGTCCGGCATGGACCGCTGCCGCGATGGTCGACGGGGCCAGCCCGTCACCGATGCGGATCACGCCGGGGCGGGTACCCTTCAGAGCGTGATAGAGCGCATCCTCGGGCGTGCGCATCGTTACCAGCACCACCGCATCGCAGTCGCGCGTGATCTCGCGCCCGGTATAGCCACAGGCCAGCGTCACCTGGCCCGCGTGCACCGCGCTCAGGTTGTGGGTGACGATCACCTCTACCCCCATCCTGATCAGGCGCGCCTGGATCACGTGCTGTTCCAGCGTGTTATGCGTCCAGGCCGAGACCTCGGCAGCGGGCGTCACCAGAGCGACCTGATGGCCATCCTCATGCAGCTTTTCCGCGACAAGCCCGCCCAGGTAGAAATGATCGTCGTCAAAGACGATCACCGGCCCCTCGGGCGCGGCCCCGCCCATGATGTCATCCGGCGTCAGCACCCTGGCCGCATCGGCGATCTTGATCCCGGTCGGGTTCTCGCGCCCCACGCCCGTCGCCACCCACTTTGACCCGGTGGCCAGGATCACATGATCCGGGTCGAGCTCGTCCACCATTTCGGGTGTCACATCGCTTTCGAGATATAGGCGCACATTGGGCATCTGGCTGATCCGCCAGGTGCGGTGATCCACCACCCTCCCCCATTCGGCCAGCCCCGGCAATCGCCGCTCGTCCACCAGCCGACCCCCGGCTGCCGAGCCACGATCCGCCAGCGTCACCTCGTAGCCGCGCTGCCCCAGCGCCCGCGCGGCCTCCAACCCGGCAGGTCCTGCGCCCACGACCAGAACGCTCTGGTCGGCATGGCGCCTTGCAATCCGCTCGGGATGCCAGCCGCGGCGCCACTCCTCGCCCATTGTGGGATTCTGCGTGCAGCGGATAGGGACAAAACTGTGATCCCCCGAGACACAGATATTGCAGCCAATGCACTCGCGAATATCCTCGATACGACCTTCCTCGATTTTCTTCGGCAGGAACGGATCGGCAATCGACGGCCGCGCGGCCCCGATGAAATCCACCACGCCGCTCTTGACCAGTGACACCATCGCATCGGGGGAGGTGTGCCGGCCCACGCCCACAACCGGCTTGGTCGTCACTTGCTTGACAAACCGGATATAGTCGTTCTGAAACCCGGAGGGCTTGAACCGCGAGGTGGCACTGTCATGCTCCCAGCCCGAGATGTTCACGTCCCACAGGTCCGGGTCCTCGGCCACCATCTCGATCAGCTCGCGCCCCTCGGCCTGGCTGGTGAAACCCACATCGCCCATCAGCTCGTCGACGGCAAAGCGCACGGCCACGGCCATGGTGTCTCCCACCGCGTCCCGGGTGTCGGCCAGCACCTCGCGGAAGAGCCGCGCGCGGTTTTCCAGGGACCCGCCATACTCATCCGAACGGCGGTTGCGATAGGGCGACAGGAAATGCGACATCACGCTCAGCTGATGCCCGATATAGACATAGACCAGGTCAAAGCCCGCATCCTGCGCGCGCAAGGCTGCCGTCCGATGCCAGCGCCGCATGTCGGCAATGTCGGATTTGTCCATCGCCCGCACCTGCAATGGATCATGGGTCGCAACCGGCATATGCGATGGACCCATCGGCACCATCCGGCTGTAGCGGTTCGCAGACATCAATCCAGCATAGTTCAACTCGGCCCCGGCAAGGCTTCCGAATTCGTGAATGGCTTCGCACATGCGCGCGTGCACCGGAATGTCCGCCTCGTCCCACAGCCGTCCGCCGGACCACGGCGAATGATCCGCCGAGGGATGAATTTCCATCTCTTCTGTACACACCACCGCCCACCCGCCCTCGGCCTTGGTGCGGCGCATCGCGGCCATCGAGGACGGATAGGCCCGCCCCATCCCGTTGCAATGGGGTACCTGGTAGAACCGATTGCGCGCCGTCACGGGACCGATCTTCACCGGCTCGAACAGAATGTCATACCTTGGGTCACGAACCATACCGACTACCCACCGCACGCGGGCCCGGGGCTGGCCTCGATGTGACGGGGAAAGGTCCGCGCCAGATAATCCCGGATGCGCGCCTTCGCATCCTGACGCGAAAACTCGCCGGGATACATCAGGATGTTGAGACAGAACCCGTCATAGAGCCCCTCAAGCGTGTCCGACACATGCCGCGGGTCCAGACCTTCGTAGCCGCCCGCCTCGATGATCTCCTGGCAGAGCCGCGTCGAGATGGTCCAGCGTTCGTCATCGATTTCGGCCATCAGCTTGCGATAGGCCGCCCGGTAGCTTGCCTCGCCATAGAACCCGAACCAGACGGCCAGTTTCTTGCGGCTGCAGATGTTGGGCTGGTAATGGGCGTTCACAATGGCCAACAGCCGCGCCTCGGGAGCGGGCCCGGCCGCATCATGGGCCTTGCGCCACTGGGTCCGGTGCTCATCCGCAACATAGCGCAGGGTTTCCTCAAAGAGGTTTTCCTTGTTCTGAAAATGGAAATTCACGATGCCCAGCGACAGGCCCGCAATCCCGGTCACGGTGGTCATGGTGGTGCCGGAAATGCCGTGTTTGGCGATCGAGTCAATCGTGGCTTCGATCAACTGCCTGCGTCGCACTTCCCTGGAGGCCGTCCGACCCGTCGTCGTCCGGGGCTTGCCCGTGCTGTCCGAAACAGAAGCCATTCAGCCTGCTTTCCCATCCAAAATTGTTGCCGCACTCATTCGGCGTCCAGCACCACCACGGCGCCGTCATCCCAGCTCAGCCAGACCTGCTCAGCCTCCTTCGGGCCGCTGCTGTCCAGACTCTCGTTCTGCGAAGATACGGCAACCGGTTTCACGGCGCCGCCGATCTCGATGAAATAGTGACTGCGCTCGCCCAGATAGGCCGCGTTGACCACGTTGCCGTCGGTGGCATTCAGGCCGTTGTCCGGCCGTTTGTCCGTCAGGCTTAGCTTCTCGGGCCGGATTGCCACCTGCACCTTGTCGCCTGGCCCAAAATGCCGTGTGCCGGTGTTGCTGCGCACCGTGCCCAGACCTACGGCATCCACCACCACATCCGCGCCCCTTGCCTCTTTGACGACGCCATCGAAGAAATTCATCGTCCCGATGAAGGATGCCACCTCGCGACTGATGGGACGCTCATAGAGGCCAGAGGGCGTGTCCAGTTGCAGGACATGCCCCCGCGCCATGACCGCGATCCGGTCCGACAGGGTCAGCGCCTCCTCTTGGTCATGTGTTACGAAAACGAAGGTGATGCCCACCTGCCGCTGCAACGACCGCAGCTCTAGCTGCATCTGCTCGCGCAGCTGCTTGTCCAGCGCGCCCAATGGTTCGTCGAGCAAGAGCACCTTGGGCCGCAGGATCAGCGCGCGGGCCAGTGCGATCCGCTGCCGCTGCCCGCCGGACAGCTCATGCGCCTTGCGATCACCATATTCGGGCAGCGCAATGAGATCGAGCATCTCATCCACCATCTCGTAACGCTTAGCCTTGGGCAGCTTCTGCTTGCGCAGCCCATAGGCGATGTTGTCGCGCACGTTGAGATGCGGGAAGATCGCGTAACTCTGGAACACCATGTTGACCGGCCGCCTGTGTGGCGGCACAGAGGACATGGGCTGCCCGTCGATGAAAATCTCGCCATTCGTCGGGTTCTCGAACCCCGCCAGCATCCGTAGAAGCGTGGTCTTGCCGCAGCCCGACGAGCCCAGCAGCGAGAAAAACTCGCCATGGCCGATCTCCATCGAGATATTGTCGATCGCCTGGAACTTGCCGAAAAACTTGTCGACATTCTGGATCGAGATGAATGCTCTATCGCTCATTTGATCTTCTCACCTTCAACTGCGGCAAAGGCCGCGTCCTTGTTGATCCACTGGCCGATGAACACGATCACAAAGGATGCCGCGATGATCAGCGAACTCAACGCCAGAACCGAGGGGAACTGCTGCGGAAACCGCAATTGGCCCCAGATATACATGGGCAGCGTCGCCTCGGTGCCGTTGAGAAAGAACGCCATGATGAACTCGTCGAACGACACCGTGAAGGTCAGCAGCAGACTGGCCAGGATACCCGGAAACACCACCGGAAATGTCACCCGCCAGAAGGTCCACCAGCCATTTTCGCCCAGGTCCGCGCTCGCCTCCTCGATGGATTTGTCGAAGCCTTCAAACCGCGGCAGAAGCGTGGCGATCGAAAAGGGCAGACAGATGATGATATGCCCCACCGTGACCGTGTAGAGGCTCAGGGGAACGCCCATCCGGCTGAATAGCACCAGCAGCGAGACACCGAAGATGATGCCCGGCACCACCAGCGGCAGCATGATGAAGCCCACGACCGGTGTCTTGCCCGGAATACGGTAGCGCGAGATTGCCTTGGCCGCGAAGATGCCCAGCGTCGTCGAAAAGATGGCCGCCGCGAACCCGACCTTGAGACTGTTGCCGAAGGCCTGCCAGACTGCATCGCGCTGCCACAGCTCGACATACCAGTTCGTGGTGAAGCCCTGAAGCGGGAACCGCACATAGAGGGAGTCGTTGAAACTGAAGAGTGGCAGAAAGAGGACCGGTACATAAAGAAAGATGAGAAACAGCACCGCATAAATCTGCAAGGGCCGGTTCGGGCGGTTGATGTAGGATTTCTCGCTCATACGATCTTCCTCTTCACGAACCAGGTCAGCGCCATGAAGGTCAGCGCCGTCGTGGCGATCAGCAGCATCAGCACGATCGACAGCGTGGCGCCCATCGGCCAGTTGTTCACCGGGCCAAACTGGATCTGCACGAAGTTGCCGATCATCATCCCGTCAGGCCCGCCCAGCAGCGCCGGCGTGATATAGTCGCCCGTAGTCGGGATGAAGACCAGGATGCTCGCCGCGATGACCCCCGGCAGCGACAGCGGGAATGTGATGCGGAAGAACCGCGCCACCGGCCCGTCGCCCAGGTCCGTGGCCGCCTCCAGCAGGGATTTGTCGATTTTCTCCAGGCTCACATACATCGGCAGGATCGCGAACGCTGCCCAGGCATGGGCCAGCGTGATCACCACCGCGTTGGGGGAATAGAGAAGGAACTCCAGCGGCGCATCGATCCAGCCGAGACCAAGCAGGCCGGAATTGATCACCCCCTCATAACCCAGCACAACCTTCCAGGCGAAAACCCGCAGCAGATAGCTGGTCCAGAAGGGCAGCGTCATCAGCACGATCCACATCATCTTGTTCTTGTGGACGTGAAACGCGACGTAGTAAGCCATGGGATAGGACAGAACGACGGTCGCCACCGTGGCCCATCCCGATATCCAGAAGGACCGGGCCAGAAGGGTGCCATAGACCGGCTGCTCGACCACGTCGCGGTAGTTTTTCAGCGTGGGGTCGGTGTTGAACTCGAACCCCACCGGTGTCCAGAAACTGATCGTAACCAGAATGGCAAAGGGCAGCACGATCCCGATCACCATCACCAGCAGCGTCGGCATCAAAAGCGCATATCCCTTGGCTGCGTCACTGCGTTGTAGCAGCCCGGCCAATCCGCCGCGTCCTGGCGTCGGGCGGGCTGCAGACCGCGTCACGGTCGCATTGGTGTTGGTCATCGCGAAACCCCTTCTGTCAGATGATCGCACCTGTCTCGCACGCGATCCAAACCCCGCCCGCGGTCACGAGCGGTGGTATCAGGCAAAACGGGCGGCCACATGAGCCGCCCGTGCTCAGGTCGGGGATCAGAAACCCGCCTTGATCTGTTCAAAGAGCGCGTTGGCCTTCGACTCGAATTCCTGCGTCTGTGGTTTTTGCATATGACCGGCGCTCAGGATTTCGGTCGGGTTCTTGCTCAGGCCCAGACCCACCAGCATCTCTTCGTCAAAGGCTTCGAAGGCCTTCGAGTTCGAATGACCATAGCCGTAGTCATTGATCAGGAACTTGCCGCTTTCGACGCTCAGCAGGCTGTCAATCACGTCATATGCACGGTCCAAATTCGGCGCGTCCTTGTGCACCATCAGTCCACAGACCCAGGTCAGCGCGCCTTCCTTGGGCTGCATGAAGCGCACCGGGTGCCCTTCGGATTTCAGCAATGTCGCCGACGAATTCCACGTCATCGCCGCCACCATCTCGCCCGAGGCCAGCGCCTGTTCCAGCGTCGTGGTATCGTCCGTATAGACCCGGATAAGCGGGCGTTGCTCGCGCATCACGGCGGCGATCTTCTCGAAGGCCTCCGGCGTGTCGATGTCGTCGAAACTGATGCCGGCCTTGATCGCGCCAATCCACCAGGCATCCGCCGCGGCACCAAGGCTGCCAAGGCGGCCCGAATAGCGCTCGTCCCACAGCAGGTCCCAGCTTTCCTCGCCTTCGATTTCCACCAGGTCGGTCCGGTAGGTGATCGAAGTCTGCCCCCAGTCGAACGGCACCATCCAGAGGTTGTCGCCATCCTGGTTGCCTTCCAGCTGCGTCAGCTCGGGGATCACGTCGCCGAAATGCGCCAGCCTCGAAGTGTCGATGGACTGGAAGAGGCCCGTGGCCGCCCAGCGCGGCACCGCCTGGTTGCAGGGATGCGACACATCCACGACGAATCCGCCGCGCATCTTCGTGAGCGCCTCCTCCGACGCCCCGAAGATCGAGAAGTTTGGCAACTCGCCATTCTTTTCCTGATATTCTCCGAACAGTTCGGGAATGTCATAGCCGCCCCAGGTGAAATACGTCGCCTGATCCTCAGGCGCCGCCAGCGCTTTGCGAGCACCCATCGGCACGGTCGCCATGCCGACCCCCGCCGCCATCAGCGATCGGGTGAATGCGCGACGGCTCATCTTGCCTTCGCGCACCGCTCCGAGTTGGTCCAATACGTCCATGTTTGTCTTCTCCCTATTGTCCGTTCCGGTTTGTCCGGAACAATTCTTGCAGAGCGACTCTCGGCCCGTCCTGCATGTCTTTCCTTTGCACCCGGCGAGTGTTCCGCGACACCGCAGCCGATTGAATAAGTATTCAATGAAATGTATGGCCATACGTCAAGAACACTTTTGGAGCGCGCAACACCGCATCGTCGATACGTCAAAGACCACTTGATCATCGCGCAGGACCGCGCCGCTGAAAATACCACCGATGGGTGAGATGACATGGCATGGCAATCCGGCGCTAAATCTTCCGAACCGGCAGCCTAGGCAAGCGGCACGAACCGTTATTGCCGACCCCCAAAGTTGTCGCCTCTCCGCCTGTTCAGAAGGTCGACAATCCATTCTACCGCATTGAAACAAAATGGATAAACGGAATGTCCTGCGGCGCAATCATGACGCGAGTCTCCTTTGGCTCATATCCTGAAAAGGTGTACATCCGTGACCTCGCAGGCCAGTTCGAATTGCTCATCGTCGAGAAAGGACTATCCGAATCTAGCGTCTGTTCTCACAACGCGGCACTGGCGTGTTGGACGCGGAAAGGCTATTCAAGAAGCTTTGCATCTCTGGCCTCAACCTCGGTACGGGCTAGCCGGAAATCGAATCGGTGGTTCGCGTCATCATCGTACCGGTCCCGAAATCTTCGCAAACGACTTGCGGGCTCACAGACGATCATCCCGGACATGCGACCGTCCGAACGAAACCGACAACATGGAAACGGTTGCCGGGAAAGATGGGCGCTGCGGGCCAAACCTGCACTGCCGCGCGAAGCTGGCAGCGCTGGACAGGCCTCCGGCCGCCGCGATTGCGTACGCGATGTCCGGGTCAACCCGTTCAGGTGGCGCATCACACGGCACGCCAGAAAAGGCTTCGCGCCGCCAGACTTTCCCTGACAAACCTCTGAAACAGGAGACCGACCATGACGATCCACAGACGCCCTTCGTTGTCCTGCCGACGGATGTCACGCCGCACGGTACTGGGCGGTATGGCCGCCCTGGGGGCTGTCCCCGCGCTGGCCCAAAGCCTGCCCACCGATCCGGACGTGATCGTCATCGGCGCAGGCGCTGCCGGTATACAGGCCGCCAGGACTCTCATGGCTGCGGGCAAGTCCGTAGTCGTGGTCGAAGCAGCTGACCGGATCGGCGGTCGTATCTACACCGAAAGCGCCACCTTCGGTGCGCCCTTCGATCACGGCGCGTCATGGATCAATGCTGCCGATGACAACCCGTTCGACGACATCACCCGCAGGTTCGGTCTCGACCTGCTGAATCACTCGGATGCCGGTGACGCGCTCTATGTCGACGGAATTCTCGCCAATTCCCTGCAGCGCGCGGACAACAACCGCGCCTGGGGTGCTGTGGAACAGGCTCTTTCCGAGGCGGGCGAAGCAGGACTTGACGTGGCTGCGTCGTGCGTGATCCCGGGCGACATCCCCTTTTCCGGCGTTGTGCAGACCTGGATCGGCGCGATGGATTACGGCGTCGATTTCAAGAACCTCTCGATACTGGATTACTGGAACGGTGCACCGGCCACACCCAGCTTCCTGGTGCGCGAAGGTCTGGGCCACACCCTGGCCCTCTACGGTGCCGATCTTCCGGTCAAGCTGAACTGCCGCGCCACCCATGTCGACACGTCCGGCAATGGCGTGCGCGTAGACACCTGCGACGGCACGCTTTCGGCGCGCGCGGTGATCGTCACGGTTTCGACCGGGGTGCTGAACGCAGGCGCCATCCGGTTCACGCCCGACCTTCCAGTGGCCACGCAGGAGGCCATCGGAAATCTGCCCATGGGCCTTCTGAACAAGGTGGCGCTGCAATTTGACAAGACCCGGCTCGGTTTCATCCCCAATAGCTGGCTCACTCATTGGGTGCCCAACGAGATGCCAGCAGAGGCCTGCTACTTCCTGACATGGCCGTTTGACTTCGACTACATGGTCGGCTTCATCGGCGGTGATTTCGGCTGGGAGCTATCGGCGGCAGGCGAAGCGGCTGCCGTGGATTTCGCCCTGGGCCAGATCGTCAAAATTGCGGGGTCGGACGCGCAAAAGGCGTTTGTCAAAGGCACGCTCACGGGCTGGGCCGACAACCCCAACACGATCGGATCCTATGCCGCCGCGCGCCCCGGTCACTACAGCGCCCGGGCCGCGCTGGCAGCCCCCGTTGCCGACCGGCTCCACTTCGCGGGCGAGGCCCTGGGCGGACCCTATGCGGCCACATGCAACGGGGCCTACAAGAGCGGTGAGGCCACCGCGCGCGCCGTTCTGGCCTCGCTCACGGACTGATCCGCAAGACCCGCACGGCTCGGGCGGTGAGACCCGTGGACCGCCGAACCTGCTCAGGCGGTTTCAAGGTCGAAGGCATCCCACGCGCTCCAGTTCAGCCCGTCAAACCCGCGCAGGAACAGCGTCTGCGTGCCCGGAGCGGCGTCGCCACGGAACCATACGTCGCCGGGGTCAGAGGTCTCATAGCCGGTGGCGGCATCGACATACCCGCCATCCGCCCACCAGTTGTTGCCGCCCTCGTCGTCCCACAGCTCCAGCCGCTGCAACGGGTCGCCATCGGCATCCGTGAAGCTCAGCACGTCGCTCAGGAGCCGCCACTGGTTGGGCAGCGCCGTCTGGTCCGCAACTGTTGCGCTCGGCGCGGTGTTCAGGCGGGTTTCAAGGTCAAAGGCCTCCCAGGCGCTCCAGTTCAGCCCGTCAAACCCGCGCAGGAACAGCGTCTGCGTGCCCGGAGCGGCATCGCTCCGGAACCAGACATCGCCAGGGTCAGTGGTCTCATAGCCGGTACTGGCATCGACGAAACCGCCATCCGCCCACCAGTTGTTGCCGCCCTCGTCGTCCCACATCTCGAGCCGCTGCAACGGATCGCCATCGGCATCCGTGAAGATCAGCACGTCGCTGAGGAGCCGCCACTGGTTGGGCAGCGCAGTCTGATCGGCAACCGTCGTGCTCGGCGCGGTGTTCAGGCGGGTTTCAAGGTCGAAGGCCTCCCACGCGCTCCAGTTCAGCCCGTCAAAACCACGCAGGAACAGCGTTTGCGTGCCCGGGGCGGCATCGCTCCGGAACCAAACATCGCCGGGATCAGCGGTCTCATAACCGGTAGCGGCATCGACGAAACCGCCATCCGCCCACCAGTTGTTGCCGCCCTCGTCGTCCCACAGCTCGAGCCGCTGCAACGGATCGCCATCGGCATCCGCGAAGCTCAGCACATCGCTCAGGAGCCGCCACTGGTTGGGCAGCGCCGTCTGGTCCGCAACCGTTGCGCTCGGCGCGGTGTTCAGGCGGGTTTCAAGGTCAAAGGATGTCCACGGCCCCCATTCCAGGCCGTCATTCACCTGAATCCGGAGCGTTTGGGTGCCTGGCGTGTTCTCGCCCTGGAACCAGACATCCTCGATACTGTCGACGATGTAACCTCCCACGGCCGTCTCGAAATCGCCGCCGACCCACCAGTTGTTGCCGCCTTGGGTGTCCCACAGATAGTAGGAGACCGGCGCGTCACCATCCGCATCCGTGACACCGAGAACGTCGCTCAGCCGCCGCCAACCATCCGGCAGTACCTCCTGATCGTCGATCACCGCGACCGAGGGGGCGTTGGCTGTGACGTCGAAGGCTGTCCAGTTGCCCCAGGACCGCCCGTCCCAGGCCCGCACCTCAAGCGTCTGCGTGCCGGGCGTACTGTCGGCCCGGAAAGTGACCCTTTGCAGGTCCTCATTCTCGATCACATGCCCTTCGGAGGCATCGACAACAAGGTCATTGACGTACCAGGTACTGCCGCCATCCACATCGCGCAGCTCGAACCTGGTGGGCATCGGGTCATCGGCATCCGCGACCGTCATCACGTCGCCCAGCACCGCCTCGGCACCGGCTACGAGCTTCTGATCGCCGATGGTCACTGTCGGCAGGGCGTTGCTCACAAGATTGAATGACGCCCAAGTCCCCCATTCCTGCCCGTCATTGCCGATCGTCCAGAGTTCCTGCGACCCGCTTGTGGCATCGCCGCGGAACCACACATCACTCACATTCGTGGTCAGGTATCCGTTCGAGGCATCGACATAACCGCCGTCCGCCCACCAGCTGTTGCCGCCTTCATCGTCCCAAAGGCGGATCGCCTGCAACTCATCGAGGTTCTGGTCGTAGACATCCATCACATCGACCAGGCGCACCCATTGGTTCAGCCCGACGATCTGATCCTCGACCAGCGTATTCGGCGCGCCATTGGCCAGCACCTGCTGAAGTTCGGCCCGCGTCATACCCGCAAACTCGACTTCGGTGCCATTGCCGAAGTCCACTACCGTATTGACACCAAAGGAGGTGCTGTTTTCAACAGCGGCGGCGGCGATAGCGTCGATCTGGACCTGGGTAAAGCCCATCGACCGCACGTCCAGCCGATCCATCGCCACATCGAAATCATAGACAAAGTCATAACCACCGCCCGCTCCGAGCTCGAGCACGTCCGCGCCCGAGTTTGGCCCGCTGAGGATGAAGTAATCCGTACCGGCACCCCCCACCATCGTGTCGTCGCCCGTGTCGTCGTAGAACGTGACACCATCGGAGCTGGCGATAAGCAGGTCGTCATCCCCGCCCCCGTAAAGCGACGAGTTCACCCCGCTGGACGCGGTGATCGTGTCATTGCCGGACCCACCGTCGAGAACTTCGAAGCTGCCGTTCGTGGGCGGTGTTTCGGTCACGTAGCTCAGCGCGCCCTGCTCGGTCATGTCCGGGCTGATCGCGCTCCCGAAAGTGCCCGCCGTGGCATCGGCTGTCCAGTAACCAACGAGGTTTGGCACCGATGCCGGATCGGCCAGGTTGGTCTCGAAGGCCCGCGCCTTGATCAGCGCATCGCTCAACACCGCGTCGAAGATGCGCAGGTCACCCACCTGCCCTTCAAAGGCCTGGTTCGGATCGAACCCACCGCCCGGCGTGATGCCATCCTGGTCCTGACCCAGAATCAGCGTCCCGCCATTGGTGAGCGGGGTCATCACCGCCGCCACGCCCGTATCGCTCCAGACCTTGAGCCCGTCCAGGAACATCGCGACGTCGCCCGTGGCGCTGTCCAGCGTAAAACTTAGCCGGTGAAGCTGATTGTCATAGATCGCATCGGCCGGAATGCTGGTGTCCAGCACGGTCCCGTTCACTATCAGCCGCAGCGTGGGTGACACGCCCGAACTGGGTGTGCCACTGGTGAAGATGCTCAACTCATTGGTACTGTTCTGGACCGCATATGAAAACGGTGACTCGTCAGCACCCTGAAGGCTCGCACGCTTGACCAGGATTTCGAGCGTCAGCGCGCCCGCCGGCATCGCGTTGAACGGTGCCGTCTGAAGCCGCGCATCGGTGGCCGTGGTATTTAGGTCAACCATGTCTATGGGCGTGCTTGGGCCGTTGCTGCCGGCCCCCGCGATGGTGCCGCCGTGAATCACATCGTCACCCGCGCCGCCACTGATGTTATCGGCTCCGTCGCCGCCTTCGATTGTGTCGTTGCCCGCGCCGCCCTCGATCCAATCGTCCTTCGCGCTGCCAGTGATCCGGTCATCGCCCTGGCCGCCCGAGACTCCCTCGACACCCGTTGTCTCGATCACCTGTGTCTCGACGCGCTCTTCGAATACGATCTCGAAAGAGGGCAGCGTCGGATCGGCGTCGTAATCCGCCGTCTCGGGCAGAACCCGCGTCAGATCGTCGGCGCTGTTGGCGTTCTCGACCGCTGTCTCCAGCACGTCGCTGGGCGTGATCGTCACGCCATTGAACACGCGCCCCTCCTCGGTGCCCGTATCGGCCCAGACCGGCGTGCTGATGGTCAGCGGCACACTGAAATCCGTGTTGGCGAGATTCAGCACCAGGTCCGTCTCGACGGCGCTCAGGTCCACAATATCCGTGCCGGCCCCGCCGAAGATGATCGAACTGCCCGGCCCGACCATGAACCGGTCACTCCCCCAGCCTCCGAACATGACGTCGCGCCCTTCACCCGGGGTTAGGATGTCATTGCCACCCTTGCCCTCTAGCGTGTCGTCGCCCTGCCCCCCGGACAGCACATTGGCATTGTTGTCGCCCGAAATGCGGTCATCGCCCATCGAGCCCACGACATTGTCGATATTCGACAGCGTGTCATTGCCGAACACGCCCGAGGACCGCCCCGCGTCCAGGTCCACGATGACCGAGCCGAAATTGCCGCTGATCTGCTCGCCGCGTATCGTGCCGATCCGGGCGTTCGTGTAGAGAACCGTGTCGGTGTCGATCTGCTGGCCGCCGTCGATGGAATCATTGCCAAGGCCACCGTGGATGCGGTCGTCGCCACTTCCGCCGATGATCGTATCGTTATTGTCATTCCCGAACAGCTCGTCATTGCCACCTTTGCCATCCAGGTAGTCGGCACCGCCCAGCCCCACCAGACGTTCGCCATTGTCGGACCCGAGCAGGGTGCCGCGACGGTCGAGCGGGGCAATGATCTCCTCGAACCCCGAAATCAGGCCGTTGTGGACACGTATCCCCGTGGTGGTGCTCTGGCCCGACACGAACTCCCCAGTGACCAGGTTCACATAGACGTTGGTCATTTGGCTGCTGCCCCCACTCGGCCGCTGGAAGGACGCGCGGTCCCATCCATCTCCGCCAATCAGTTCGGGGCGCGCGGAGGACGTGCCGTTGTAGAGGCGGCTGACCAGGAAGAAATCATCACCCGCGCCGCCGTCGAATATCATGTCCGGGTTGTTGGCCTCGACAAAGAACTCATCATCGCCGTCACCGCCATAGGCTTCGCCCCCGACATAGCGGATGTCGATATAGTCATCGCCCGCCTCGCCGCGCAGCGTGACCTCCTGCGTGGCACCGTTGCCTTGCTTGGCCGCGAGGAAATCGTCACCCGCACCGCCCAGCACCTCGATATCCGACACGCCGCCATTGTAGAATTCGTCGTTCTGATCGCCCAGCCGCAGGATCTCGATCCTGGACATTGTGGCCTGATAGACCACCGTGACCTGTGCCCCGGTGTCACCGCCATCTTCCGCATCGGTGAGCGTCTCGACCTCATATTCCCTGACGCCTGTAACCTGGTAGGTGGGCCCAAAGGTGTTGTTGATCTTCCACCGCACGTTCGACAATTGCGTCAGGTCCAGTTCATCCAGGTCCCCTGACGAAGTGCCGCCATCGACGGCAACGCCGCTGACTGTTGCAACGATGGTGTCCTGCCCGGTGCCACCCCGTACCGCGGTTGCGCCATCCGTATAGATCAGGTCTTCCCCGCTACCCCCATCGAGTACGAGGACCTCGCCGGGTTCCACCATAGCACCACGGAGCGTGTCATTGTTGTTCGAGCCGACATATTCCTCGATATTGCGCGCAGTGTCGGTGGCGATGACGGTGCTCAGGTCCATGCTCATGTGCTGGATCGTGCCGGTATCCGCGAAAATTCGCAGCGGGCCGGATACAGGCAGGCTGCCCTGCACAATGGTTTCATTGGGCGGTCTGAGATTGTAATTGCTTACATTCGTGTCATAAACAAGCCGGTCCCGCCCGCTGCCGCCATCATAGAAGTTGGTCTCTCCCGCCAGCGCAGGCCCGCCCAGAAGCGTGTCGTTCTCGGCCCCGCCGAAAACACTGTCGCTGCCCGCGTCGCCGCGCAGGAAATCCCTGCCGCCATGGCCAAGAAGCTGATCATCGCCGCCCTTGCCCACCAGGTAGTCGTCGCTGTTGTCGCTGATCAGAAGATTATCGCCATCGGTGCCGAACAACTCGGTCTCGACGTTGCGCTGGGAAATCGCGTTCTCGAAATTATTGAGGTAATCAACATCATTGGATGAGAACGCATAGCCCTGATAGGTGATCCCCGCCCCGTCCGTGCGCGCGCTGTCCAGGCGGATGTCGATGACCCCTGCCGACAACTGATCAACCGGGATCAGATAGGTGTCGACCCCGTCACCGCCATCCACCGTGTCCGACCCGTCGAGCGGTGCGATCAGATCGTTACCCGTGCCGCCCACAACCAGGTCGTCGCCATTGGTGATGCCCGAGGTGATGATCCCCAGCGCCTCCAGCGTGGCCGCTGTGTAACTACCGTCGTAGAAGGCGAAATTCTCGATGTCATAAGCGACCTCGTAGCCCCATTTGCCGTCCTTGTGGTAAAAGACGAACGGGGCCGTGCTGGAAAACCGGCTGACCACCCAATCATCCAGCAGTCCCGGCAGGATCAGCCAGTCATTGGTGTTGCCGCTGCCATAGAGCGTGTCATTGCCCGCACTTGCGATGAAAATATCCAGCGCATCGCTGGCCGTGCCGCCTGTGGGGGCGCCGCGCACCTCGTCATTGCCCGCCAGCCCGATCAGGACATCCGTGCTCCCGTCGCGCCCCTCCAGCGTGTCGTTGCCCTCGCTGCCAAACCGCATCTCGGTGGTCGAGACCGCGTCAAACACGTTCACCACATCGTCGGTGATGCCGGTGATGATGTCGTCGATCTCGGTGTCCCAGCCGGGCACCGACACGGTCCCGATAAAGCCCTCGATCTGGTTGAATACGGCATCGACCTGCCCCGTGACCTCGTTGAGCACCCCGTCCAGGTCGATGGGCAGCGCGTTGGTGATCGCATCCGCGATCCGGTCCATGATCGCCGTAATGCCCAACTTGTCCAGTACCCAGTCGATGACCGGCCCCACCGTCACGTCATAGACCACCTGAACGGCGTCCAGCGCCCACTCCACGGGCTTGAGTGCCGAATGCACCGCGCTCAGCGGACCCTTGAGGAATTCGAGCGACCCGTTGATGGCCCCGAACTTCGAGGCCAAAGTGGTCAGCGGATCGAACACCGACAGGTTGGGCGCGCTGGGCGCGTCGAAGATACCGGTCAGGTCATCCAGCTTGTCCGTGACGGACATATATGCAGTGTTGAGAGGCACCAGCACGTCATTGACCGGCGTGGACGCGTTGTTCAGCGCCGTCTCCAGCGGATCGAGCGCCGCGCCGCCCACACCCAGCGCAAAGCGGGTGTTGAACACGCCGGTTTCGTAATCGTCCAGCTTGCCCTCGGTCGCCTCGAGACTGTCCTCCAGCGAGGACAGCTTGTCCTCGGCGCTCTGAAGCTTGTCGACGTAATCGCCATCCTTGATCTTCTTGGCCAGTTGCCCCGCGCGATAGGTGACATGGGTCGCCAGCGTCTCGAGCTTGTCGAGCACGATTTTCAGTGTTTCGGACGGCAGTTTCAGCGGCCCGACCTTGCCCGTGACCTTCAGCGTGAACTGCATCCCCTTGATGGTGGACAGGAACTGATCGGCCTGCTTGTGGATTTCCTCGACTTGCTCGAGGGCGGATTTGGTGAACTCCACCGCCTCCTTGACCGTCCCGACCCGACCAGCCAGGTCGTCCACATTCTGGCGCGTGACATCCAGGTTGCGCTGGAAATCATTCAGTTCGCTGCCCGTTGTCGAAGGATCGGCGAGGCCATTGTCAGGGACGATCAGGGTCATGGGTCAAATCCAAACGCAATATGCAAAAAGGCGCGGGAGGGCACGCAAACCGCGCGCCACCCAGCAAGCTGTGCCTGCAATCTAACGCAGTTTCCTCGTCTCTGGGTATCAGGTAAACACCTGATTCTTTACGTTGCGTCAGGTGACCGAAACCCGCACCACGCTGCCCGAACCGGTACGCGATGCATGTTCCAGCACCAGCGCGTGATCGCGGACCAGCTTGTCCACGATGGCCAGCCCCAAACCGCTGCCGGGCTTGTGCGCCGTGTCATCAAGGCGCTGAGCACGTTCCACGGCGCGCTGGAAATCACCGCCCTTCATGCCGGGGCCTGTGTCATGCACCTCGACCCACAGCCGCCCGCCCCGCCGCCGCACCCCCAGCAGGATGCCCCCGGAATCAGTGTATTTGACCGCGTTCGAAACCAGGTTCGACACGATCCGCATCAGCACCAGAGGCGGCACATCGCAGTCCGCCCGGGTATCGACGACCCGCAGGGACAGACCTTTGTCCGCAGCGTCATCCGCGAACATCTCGGCAACCGATCCCAATATTTCGCCAAGCTGCGTGGCACAGCCCTGTGCATCGCCGGCCTCGGGACCCGCTCCGCTGATATGTGCGGTTTCCAATCCGCTCGAGACCAGCCCCTCGAGATAGCGGAACATGTCCTCCACTTCGCCCACATCCACGTCGCGCCCGTCCGTGCGACTGACCAGCGCGCGCACATTGGCGCGCAGCGCATGTAGCGGCTGGCGCAGATCGTGGGCGGTGTCAGCCAGTGTCCTCTGGCGGGCCGCCTCCAGCTCCTCGAGCAGCCGGTATCGCCCCTCCAGTTCCTGAAGTCGCGACGAAAGCGTAACATTGCGCTCCGCCTCGACCAGAGATTTTTCCAGTATGATCCGCCGGTTGCGCCGCAGCTGGTTGAACCGGTCCACAATCGCGAACCCCATCAGCGCCGCATCCAGAACGAACACGATGCGCATACTGTCGAACTGCACTTCCTCGCTGATCTCGATCCCAAGCAGGTGTCGCATGTTCATGATCGCACTCGAAATCACCGCCCCGCTCCAGGCCAGCACATAAAACCGCACCTCGCGGAACCGCGTGCGCGCCGCCACCAGCCCCGACCCGGTAAAGGTCAGAACCGCGATCAGCGATTGCAGAACCAGTAGCCGCTTGATGACCTGAGGGTCCACCACTAGTGCCGCCAGCATCGTCGCGATGACCGCTGCCATCACCGCCAGCAGGACCTTTTCCAGGATCGGGTGATAGATGTAAGTCTGAAGGAACTCGCGCGCGAAATTGGCCCCACCCAGGATCAGCCCGCCCCCCAGCAGCACCGTGGCATTGCTGTTGAACCCCGGCGCACCAGGCCAGAGGTATTTGAACGTGTTGCCATCCGCGTGCATGATGAACAATAGCCCGAAGCTCGCATAAATCGCGTAGGCCAGGAACACGACCCTCCGCGTGCCCAGGAAACAGGCCACCGCGGCAAACGTCAGAAGCAGCATCATGCCGTAATAGATGAAATTCTTGGCCGTCTTGCCCGCGGCCCACTCCTCGAAAGCGGCGCGAGTCATCACGTCGAACGAAATCTCCGACGAACCCCCTGACCAGAACCGGATATAAATATCCAGCGTCTCGCCCGGCCGCATCTCGAACCCGGCCAGAAGCTCGGGGTAAGGGATCGGGCGCGATGCAAAGTCCGAGCCCTCGTCCTGAGTGATCAATGTGCTGATCGTGCCATCCGACGCGACCGTGTGAACCTCAAAAAGCTGAAAGAAGTTCTCTCTCACCCGCAGCCGCAGTTCCTCGGGGCCCAGAAAATTGGTGATCCGTAGCTTCAGCCAGATGACATCGCGCGTGTAGCCGAAATCAGCCGACCGTCCATCGACGGGCGCAAACGTGGCCGCCAGCGCCTCCTCCAGTGTCATGTCACGTCCGGGATCACGCAAGTAGCCTACATGCTCCACCAGCTCGGCCCAGGTCACGCGCGGCGTATTCAGCTCAAGCCCGTTGTCGGCCCGTGCCCCACCGGCTAACGTGACGCAAACCATCGCCAGCGCCGCAATTAGGACCAGCAATTTGCGCAAGGGCGGCTTCCTCCAGAAAGGACAATGATCCCCGTGACCATATCCGTGTTGCTTGTCGATGATCATGCCTTCACGCTCTCTGGGATGCAACGCAGCCTCCAGGAGGCGGGCGGTTTTGACGTGGTCGCCACCACGGGCCGAGGCGTCGATGCGATCCGCCTGGGCAAGAGGCTCGCACCGGATCTCGCCGTGTTGGACTATGTTCTGCCCGATGCCACCGGTCTCGAGATCGCAATCGAACTGCGCCGCTGGGTACCCCGGACCCGCATCGCACTGGTCACCGGCGGAATCACCGCGCCGGCCGCCGAACTACTGAGCGAGGCGGGCGTGACCGGGCTGTTTTCCAAGGGTGACGACATTGCCGGTATCTGCGCGGGCCTGCGTCGCGTCGCAGCCGGCGAAAGCCTGATCGCCGACCAACTCGCCTCCCTGCCGGATGCCGCAGGCAATGGCCCGAAACTGTCGCCGCGCGAGATAGAGGTGCTCATGGCCATCGCCGATGGCATGACCAATTCCGGCATTGCCGATGCGCTGGGCATCAGCCCCAAGACCGTGGATTCCCACCGCACCAGCCTGATGCGTAAGATGGGCGCGAACTCGGCGCCGCAGCTTCTGGTCCGCGCCGCCCGCTTGGGCCTGATCGACTTCTGATCCCGACCCCCGGAGTACGGGTATCGAGCTCGGGTGGGCTGCCGCGCCAACCCCTGACCATTGTCTTGCCCCGCCCCGCAGGTTGCGCAATGCTGATGTCGGCCGCAAAGCCGCGGACGTGAACACAGGGCCGGACGTTCTGCAGTCAACTGTCCGGGATCGTGGCCATGCTGGCCTTGTCGCCCGACCGAAAGGAGATCCGATGCGCGCTGCAGTTGTCAGAGAATTCAACGAAGACCTCTCGATCGAAACCGTTGAGGACCCGGCCTGCCCCGAGACCGGTGTCGTTCTGCAGGTCGCGGCCTGCGGGGTGTGCCGGTCGGATTACCACGGATGGGCCGGCAGCCATCCCAAGGTGGCAAACGGTTCGATCCTGGGGCACGAATATTGCGGCACTGTCGTCGCGGCGGGCCCAAGGGCGCAACACGCGGTCGGGGATCGCCTGATCGCGCCGTTCATCCTGGCCTGTGGTAGCTGTCCTGAGTGCTACAGCGGGGTGTCCAACGCCTGCGAAAACGCCATCGTTCCCGGGTTCGGCGCACCCGGAGCCTATGCCGAGTATGTCGCCGTGCCGTTCGACCACAACCTCGTGCATCTGCCCGACACGATGACACCCGCACTGGCCGCGGGGCTGGGCTGTCGGGTAACAACCGCTTGGCACGCGCTGACGGACCGCGCCAATGTCCGGGCCGGTGAGTGGGTCGCAATCCATGGCACTGGCGGGATCGGCCTCTCGGCCCTGCTTCTGGCCAAGATGCTGGGCGCACGCGTCGTGGTGGTCGACATCGTCGAGGAAAAGCTGACCCATGCCCGGAAACTGGGCGTAGACGCCGCCGTGAACGCGGCGACCGTGGATGCCGCAGCGGCCATTCGCGACATCACCTTGGGCGGCGCACAGGTCTCGATCGAGGCACTTGGGGTCGAGGCCACCACCAACGCCTCGATCGAATGCCTCGCAACCCTTGGGCGGCACGTGCATGTAGGTATGCCTGCGGGCGACGGCCGGATGCAGATCAACATGCGGGCCATATACAGCAAGCAACTGGCGTTTTTCGGAACGCGGGGAATGCCTGCCTGGAAATACCCGTCGCTGCTTGGCATGATCGAGCGCGGCGCGGTCGATCTGAGCCCGATGGTGGCCCGCGAGGTCGCGCTTTCGAGGGCCAGTGCCGAGCTTCGCGCCATGTCCGGCCCGACGCCACCCGGAACCGCGGTCATCACGGATTTCACCCGCTAAAGCGTATCGCGAAACACTGCGACCCGGGTCCCGGAACCGCCCGAACGGCGGGCGAATTCAGAACGCCGGGCAAGTCCATACGCTTGGAAGCGATGGGGTTCGCAGACAGGAGCGCGGAAATTGATTGCCACTTTGAGGTTAACTATGCTGTCATTGTGGCTTGTCCATGTCGGTCCATGCTTTCCGACTTTCGTAGCGGCGCACTGCGGCGCGCGGTCTTGCAGGCAACCGGGTCGAACATCGTGCTGACCCCGATGGGTTCACCGACTGCCAACGCATTGAGGCAGTGGACCGAAATCCACAAGGGAGTGTCCAGAACAGATGAAACGACTATTGCCCCACGAAACCGATCAGCGCTTTCTGGTGTTCGCCGGAACCGGGACCGACCTGATCTTCAATCACGGGATCAATCTGCCCGGCTTTGCGTCTTTCCCGCTGGTCTCGGACCCCAAGGCGCGCCCGATTCTGGTTGACCAGATGCGCCGGTTGATTGGCACAGCGAAAGAATGCGGGCTGGGATGCATCATCGACACTCCGACCTGGATGGCCAGCGAAGATCGCGCCGCACCGATGGGCTACGACGCCGACTGGCTGCACCGGATCAACCGCGATGCTGTCGCTATGATGCGCGAGCTGCGGGACGAGGCCGCATCTCCTGGCGTTTTGCTTGCCCTTTGCCTCGGGCCGTCCCGTGACCCCTATACCAGCGAAGACCCGCTTTGCGTCGAAACGGCCCGCACCTACCACCGCCGACAAATCGGAATGATCAGCGATATGGGCGTGGACCTTGTGAATGCCTACACATTCAATCAAGTGGAAGAGGCCGCAGGGGCCGTTCTGGCGGCGCGCGACATGGGTGTGCCGGTTGCATTGTCACTGGTCGTTGAAACCGACGGCCGGCTCGACAATGGCCAGCCCGTGGATGAGGCGATGGCCCGGATCGATGACCTGACGGAGGCCGGTGCTGCCTATTTCATGATCAATTGTGCGCATCCGGACCATTTCGGCCCTGTCCTGACCGGTCATCCGCGACTGAAGGGCATTGTGGTCAACGCTTCGCGCTGTTCCCACGCGGAACTGGACCAGGCCACCGAGCTTGACGACGGCAACCCTGACGAACTGGCGACCGACGTGGCGCACCTGGTCGAGGCATTCCCCGGTATCTCGGTGATCGGCGGCTGTTGCGGGACCGATATGCGGCATCTTGGCGCGATGGCCAGAAGGGTCGCGGCATGAGTTTCCACAAGGTTCACCGGCCCGCCTGGCCGTGCCTCGGCACCGTCGTATAGTCGGAGGGCTGGATGTATGCCGCCCGCGAGGGCGTATCCGTGCGCGCAATTGAGAACTGCGCCAATACTCCGGTGGACCTGCTTCGAAATTGGCGACCGGTCTTCATTGCGCAACTGCGGTGCCGGTTCATCCGAATGGCCCGTTCGACAAACGCAGCGTGATCTCGAAAAATAGCAGCGACTGCGTTGTCCGCAAGAGGCAATCTTTTCCCGACCGCGGACCAAGGCGCAGACAGCTATGATCCGCGCACGGCGGGCGTCAGTCGCAGTGTTCTGGTTCTGCGATCAGATAGCGCGGACCCGAGGCTCGCCTTCAGCGTCTTCATCTGCTGGGCAACGGCGGCAAGGGCGGCACGCACATTCCCGGCCGCCGCGACGCCACCGCCGCAAGCCGGCCCGGCCAGAGCATGGTCCTGCCGGCCAGGACGCTTGGTGCTGCGATCACATTTGCATCGCCATGCCGGGCGTCGCGATCTGACCCATCATGCCCATCTGCATGTGATAGGGCAGCATACACATGAACATCCACGCGCCAGGCTTGGCCACTTCGGCGACAAAGGTGATCTCCTGCCCCGGCAGAAGGAGCGATTTCTCATAGAGCGCCTCATGCTCCAGAAGGCTCCAGTCAGCCCGGTCGTTTCTGTAGGAAACCGCCTGCATCTGCGCCATGCCCATGAACATGAACTCGTGCAGCACCGTGCCGTCGTTGCGCAGTGTAAAGCGGATACGCTCGCCCGGTTTCGCCTCGACGGAAAGGTCGGAGAAGCTCCATTCCGACATGGTCAGCGTGATCTCTCGGTCAAAGGCGCCCTCGGGATCAATGATCAGCCCGGACATCTGCTGAGCCTCCCGCTGTTCCTGCTCCTCTTCTGACAACGCAGTTGCGTCGCCGTCGGCCATGGTCATGCCCATGTCGGAACTGCTCATGTCGGGAACGCCGTCACCGTCCATGTCCATGTCCATCGCGCCACCGTCTTCCGACATGTCCATGCCGCCGGACATGTCCATCCCGGCCATGCTGTCCGCGCCCGCGGCGTCGTCGTCATCGGCCATGGTCATGCCCATGTCGGAACTGTTCATGTCAGGAACGCCGTCACCATCCATGTCCATGTCCATCGCGCCACCGTCTTCCGACATGTCCATGCCCGCCATGTTCATGCCCGGCATATTGGCCATATCTTCCATCGCCTGTTCCAGCATCATCTCGTCCATGGGCGGAACGTTGAACACGTCATGCTCGACCTCTTCGTTCTCGCTCAGGTTGCCCGTGGGCAGGATGCCAGCGGCTGCAAGGCGCTCATACTCGGCCTCGGCAGGAGCCGCCTGAACATTTGGCGGTTTTTGTACAACGATAAAGTATCCGGTCACGCTCAAAAGAACGACGCCGAACAGAAGGAAAAATCTCAGTACCATGCTACACTACTCCTTTTATTCCGCCGGTGCGGGCGTCGCCGCGGGGGCATCGTCCGACAGGGGCCAGGGATCGCCCGAAACCGTGCTTCCCCGGCTTGCGCTCCACATGAAGTTGAAAACGAAAACGATGAAGCCAAGCCCAATGAGATAGGCCCCGCCCGTCAGTATCATCTGCGGAATCTCCCATTCGGGCAAAGGCAGATAATCGTAGACCCAGCGCGGAAAATACGCGTAGCCGAGCCAGTACATCATCGACACTTTCACGAAAATGCCGATCTGCCAGAACCAGAAATGAGTGTTGGCAAGACCCTGACTATACATCCGACCGGTCATGTAGGGGTAAAGGTAGTAGACCCCCGCCATTGCCATGTTGGCCATGAAGCCGACGAACATGGCGTGGAAATGTGCCGGCACGAAGTAGGTGTTGTGCACGAAATCGCTGTCAGTCGCGATCTGGGCATTCACATAGGCCGTCACACCCCCGACCATCAGGAAGAAGATCGAAGCGACGATGAACTTGAACGCTACCGCACGGCGCGCAGAGTTCGGAATCACATCGAACCAGAGCGTCGCGATCCAGTTGAAGACATGAAGCGTCGAGGGAACAAAGATCAGAAGCGTCAGAATCTGCGTGGCTCGCTCAATTGGGCCACTGATTGTTTCGGCTGGCTGAAAATGGTGCGGATAGACCACGAATGCCAGCACCGTCAGGATCGAGAATGCGGAAACCGCCGACCAGTAGCTCCAGATCGGCCGTCCGAGCATCCGCGGCAGCAGCGTGTAGAGCACTGCGATCGCGGGCATCAGCGGCAGGTAGACCGCCGGATGGCCATAGAACCAGAAAGTGAACATGAAAGTCATCACATTCCCACCGCGGGCCGGGTCGTAAACGGCCGTCATCTCCATCCAGTCGGTGAACATGGTGATGCCGACCAGACCCAGCGCCGGGGTCGAGCCGATCAGCAGGATGCCCTCGGAAATCGCGCCCCAGCCCATCAGCGGCAGCTTGCTCCAGCCGAACTTCCGCGCCGCCGCCCAGCCATTGCGAAAGAGCACCATGCCAGCCAGAAATTCGGAAACCGCGACAAGAACGATGGCGATGAAGCCAAGACCCAGCAACGGCCCGCCTACGCGCAGCGACATCGGCGGGTAGAAGGTCCAGGTGAAGTCGGGCCGTGCAATCACCAGCAGCACCGCCGCCGCAATCAGCGTCCAGAAGGACCACTGGGCGCCACGCGCCCAGAGAAGTCCCTCGGTGCCCAGCACCTTGGGCATCATGAAATACATCAGCGACACCACCAGAGGGATGATGAAGCCAAAGACCATGAACATACCGTGCAGGGTCATCAGCGACATGTAGGGCCGGGCACCGATGAACTGCACGTCGGGCAGCGCCAGTTCGGTGCGGAACAGCATTGCCATCAGGCCACCGAGCGCAAGCATGACCAGCGAGGTCAGCATCCCCTTGATAGCGATGTGTCGGTAATCATTCGAAAAAAGGAGCGTCGACAACGTCATCTTGCCGATAACGTCCTCGGGCTCCCAGTGGAGTTTGCCGCCCATGCGTACGGCGTCGTGTTGTCCCGCCATCAGAAAATCCCCATTGTTCTGTTATTGACCTTCGCCGTCATGCCTCTTCCCCCTCAACCACGAGCCAGGCCTTCATCTGGGCATGGCCGATGCCGCAATAGTTCAGGCATTGGATGAGATACTTGCCCGGCGTCTCGGGCGCGGTGATCCAGAGGTCGCGCTCGACTCCGGGATCCAGTTCCGCGGTTATCCCGGCCACGGGGATGTTGAAGCCGTGGATCACGTCGTTGCCGAAGATGCGGAACAGCACCTTCTCGCCGGGTTTCACCACCGCTGCATTGCGGCTAATTTCATCTTCGTCGGTCAGAAATGCAAAGCCCCACTGAAACGCGATTACCCGCAACACACGATCGAAATTCTGGCCCGGTTCGGCCGCCTCGGCGGCACCGATGAAGCCAGCGCGTTCGATCTCGCCCTGGTATTGGCGGAACATCGCGGTGCTTTCGCGGTCCGCATACCATACCATTACAACCAACAGTCCAACGAAAAAGAATTCCATCCTGTATTTCAGCTTCCATCGCGTCGGCAGGAACAGCGCCGCGAACAGCGCGGCAATTCCCAACCCAAGCACGATGAAAACGATGCCCAGCATCACGGCGGTATAGCCGCTTGCGCCAAGTGCTGTCTCCATTTTTACCTCCTTCCCCGGACGGCCATGCGCGGATGCGCGCCCGTCACGGGCCTTTATTCTATTTGCTTTTAGTTGAAGCATTTCGCGCACAACCCGGACGACAACGTATCGCAAAACGCAGTGCATCCCTAGAGCGTGGTATGCGATCCGTCCTATCCGGATGCCTCAGGCTTGAGGCGAAACACATTGGTCGACCCGAGCGCCCCGCGGCACGGGGTCGACAGACCATCCGCCAGGCGAATGGCCAATGTCTCAGCTTCGCGGAGGCGGGATTTGCGGCGACACGGAACGATCCGGCAGAGGAATTCTCCTCGCCGTAACCACGGTGGTCAATTTCCACGAAACAATTTGCAACTGTTCCATGCCCGATGCCTCGACGCAGCCTAAGCAGTTCCCGTTGTGGGAATTCGTCATGGGCATCGTCGCCAGAAGATTGCCGACATCCGGTGAGACCGAAAGTGACTTCTGGAGACTGTGCTCCTGATAGCCACTCTGCCCGGCAGAGCCCAACTCACCCATCGTGGCGGTCGCCACGATGAGCAGCCATACCAACGCGGTAGCCAACAGTTGCCGAAATCCCAGGTTCATTCCGAAATGCTAGGGAAGCAGTTGGATCAACGCAACCAGTTTCTGACCCGTGCGGTTTGACGGGACGTGCCGAGATGCGCTTGATCGACTTCAGCCAACTGCGCCGTGGGAACATGTCTCAGGTCGAGAATCCCCCACCTGGAAGTCGGCTTTCAGCCTCTGCCAATTCGCGCAGTGATCGCGCCGCCGGACACGGGCCGACACCCACAAAGGGCCAGCGGCCTGGCCAGATGGTCTTTTGATCATGGGTTGTGTGACATTTCTTTGTGGGGGGACGACCTTGGCCATACCCCAGCCCGCTGGGAACAGGGAAAATGTGCAACATCGGGCATTTTATTTCACAGCTTCACGTCTTTGTGTCTAGGATCAGCGCTCGAGGTCCCGCACCGTTACGTCATTATTCAGTTCGTGCTGGGGAGATAAATTATGATCCGAACTTTTGGCAGACGTGAATTTCTTGCCCTGACAGGTGCCGCGACATTGGGGGCCACAAGTTCTGCATTGGCTCATCCCTTCGACTTTCCGGATCGTTTCCTTCCGCAATTGGTGAATTCCGGGCGCACTGACTGGCAGCCCGGGGAAGTTCATGTAACACCGGATGACTTCTTTCTCTATTTCATGCTGAACGACGGTATGGCGATACGTTATGGCGTCGGCGTCGGACGCAAGAAACTCTATACTCCTGGCGAATTCACCGTAAACCGCAAAGCTGAATGGCCGTGGTGGCGCCCGACCAACGCGATGATCCGTCGCGAGCCGGAAAAATATGCGAAGTTTTCCGATGGCGTTCCCGGTGGCCCGTCCAATCCTCTGGGCGCGCGGGCGCTCTATCTTTACGATGACGAGGGACATGACACCTATCTGCGCATTCATGGCACCAACGCGCCCAGCACGATCGGCAGAGAGGTGTCCAACGGCTGCGCCCGGTTGACCAACGAGCACATCAAGGATCTCTACCCCAGGGTCGAACTCGGCGCGCGGGTGTTTCTATATCCAAAAACCGCGACGGCCTGACTCGCGCGGCGGGTTATCCGGTCTGCAGCAAAACGATGCCTGCCGACAGGCCGGTAAGCAGCATGGCGAGCGTTGCCGAAACCAAAAGGGCGATTATGATCCTCTGGGCGCCCAGGCAAAATTTCGACAGCAGCGACGGCGACAGGCGGCACCGTTCTGCGGTGCTACGTTTGCGTCTCGCCAAGGCCCGCTCGATTGCCGGTATCTGCAGCGGTAGTGCAGCGAACACAATCGCAAGGAAGTAAACCCCTGACAGGTTCTCGAAAAAGGCGGACCTCACCAATGTCTGCGCGACCGCGCGAAGCGCCAGCAACCGGTCGCCGCCGAATGAGCCGAACCAATCGGCTGACAAGACATAGATCACCGCGTGCAGAGCCATGAACAGAAAAACCCGCAAGGGCAGATCGAACAGAACCAGATGCAGCGGAACCTTCCCGGCACCGTATTTGTCCGACTGGACCGCGTGGGTGAAGAAACTCACATAGTTGACGACGAAGACGACGGGAATGCCGTTCGTTGCCACCTGCCTCAGAAACCGGGACATCGCCGGACCGCTGTCAAACAGGATAGCCGAGAAACCCGGCGAGGTGATGACATAAAGCAGCAACACCGGAACCATGCCGACGAGACTAACGACAAGCGTGTTCCAGGCAAAGCGCAGGAATGGCATATGTGTCGAAAAATACCGGTTCATCGCGCTACGGTCGTCCCTTCAGGGCGTATTTCACAAAGAGCAGTATATCACGCTCACCCGACCTTCGGCAGGCGCCGGCATCCCGGTGCTGCCCGCCAAAATTTCCCTTGTTTGACAATCCTACGCGTGTATTCTCATGGCAAACAAAAGCTGTTCCTTTGAAAGGAACGCATGAGGCGGATTTCAAGGGGTAGACGTCCATAGATGACGCCAGCGTCCCCAGAGCAGGCAAGGTTGGTCCGACATGGGCGCAGCGACTTTTGGCGCGAAAGAAATGACTGCGGCCCGTGGCGCGGTTTTTGCCCGAATGTTCAGCGCTCTTCGGGTCGTTGCGGCAGTTTTTCTGCTGCTTGCCTTCTTTGGCGTGACGGCGAATAGTCCAGCGGTAGAAACGCCCGTAGATTTCGCGGCGAGCGGGCTTGACCGAACCGCCGCCCCGTATCACGGCGCCATCGCGTGCGAAGATGGTGTTTTATGTTCGCCGATTTTCCTTTCGTTGCTGGCGTCCAGCATGTCTCTCGGTCGTTGCACGGTATCAAGAGCCGCTTGTTTCGAGCAGCATTTCTTGCTTTTCATACCTCCCCAGGTCGATTTGCCACCTCCACGAAGTGTCGTCTGATTTCCAGGCAACTCTCCGCAGCAGATGCACGGCGACAGGTATGCCAACACCTACCTGCCATCCCAGAAATGGATCGCCATGCGTCCCGCCGACGTGCCTTGCTCGCTGTGGCCAAGCCCACAGCGAAAAATGAAAAGAAATACAGGCGAGCAGATGAGACATAAAACGGGACTAACCGCAATTTTAATTGCGCTAACGGCGACTTCGGCACCGGCGCATAACGGCGCGACCGGCGTGGTGCTGGAGCGCATGAAAGGCATGTCCGCGATGCGCGATGTCATGCGCGACCTTGCGCCGATCATTCAGGGCGCGGCCCCATATGACGCGCTGGCGATTTCCGAGGGCGGCTATTTGATAGCTGCCCATTCCGGTGAAACGATGCGCGCGCTCTTTCCGGAAAACAGCCTGTCAGGCGTCACCTATGCAAAGCCGAATATCTGGGCGGAATGGCAGGAATTCGCAGCTCTCGCCGATGATTTACGCATCTACGGTGAGAAGCTGACGAGCACCGCCTCCATTGGTCTGGAATTGCCGCCGCCAGCTCCTTTGGCCGAGGACGAGACCGCCGCACCGGACCCGCAAATCCAGCGTTCGCGGAAAATCGCCAGACTGTTGGGGTATTCAGCATCAGGCCGCGGAGAAACCGCATTGGCAGAGGCGGATCTGGTGTTGGCGAACTCCGCCGAATACGGGGCAGAGGCTGTCTTCACCAAGATCAGCGGCACGTGTTCAGCGTGCCACGCGCGATTCCGCACTGGCAGGAACTGACCGATGCGCGGGTTGATCAGACTAGTCATCGGTTCGGGGGTTGTTCTGGCCGGTGTCGGCACTTCGGTTCTGAATTTTTGGCCGATCGGGGAAAGCGAACCGGCATTCTTTCCGAAAGGGGACGCGTTGCAAGGTGCCTACCTTGCGCGTGCAAGCGGGTGTGTCGCGTGCCACTCCAACGTCGACAGGGGCGGCTTGGCCCTGGCAGGCGGTGCGCCGCTCGACACGCCGTTCGGAACCTTCGTGCCGCCCAACATTACACCGCACCCCAAGGCCGGGATCGGAACCTGGACCATTCAGGATTTCGCCAGGGCCGTCCGACAAGGTATCTCGCCGGATGGAGACCCCTACTATCCGGTGTTCACCTATTCGTTCTACGCGAATTTCAACGATCAGCAGATTGCCGACCTCTGGGAAGCATTTCGGACCGTCCCTGCAGTCGCCGAACCTGCCGGCGAGCACGATGTCACCTTTCCGTTCAGCGTTCGCAGCGGCCTGAAACTTTGGCGCGCCAGTTTTCTGGATGCGCCGGAATACGATGCGCTGATGGGGTCGACCGACGCCTGGAACCGGGGCCGCCAGCTGGTCGAAGGCCCCACGCATTGCTCGGCCTGCCATACCGGAAGAAATCTTGCCGGTGGCCTGAAAAAGGGCGAGACATTCGCGGGCAACGACAACCTTCCGGGAGGAAACAAGGCACCCTCAATACAGGCCAGGGACCTTGTGGAAAATGGCTGGAACGTCGCGAATTTGGCATATGCGCTGAAGCTGGGCCTGCTTCCGAACGGTGATGCCTTTGGCGGCAGTATGGCCGAGGTTGTGAACGAAGGGACATCCTATCTGACCGACGCCGATCGCACGGCCATAGCAACCTATCTGCTGGACCCCGAAGGCACAGGCAAACCTGTCAAGCCGGAGCCCAAGGAGGTTCCGGTGGCCGCGAATGTGGATCACTCGAACATGGACATGACCTCTGCGAACTGAAGGGCCAGGCATCATGCCAGGCGTGACCATCGCCGTGGACTGCTCGTTCGCCGCATATCTGGAAGGCGCGCGGCGAAATGCGGGCGGGACTGGCGTCGAACCTTCTCCCGGTTGATGGGTGGGCGGTTTGCTTCTCCCGTACCCGTTCCCTGGGCGGTGCTCATGTCGGCGCGCTCAGACGATTCAGGATGTCCAGCATGGACTGGGACTGATCGGTGTGGTGATGTGCCAGCCTCCATTCCCCGTTCAGCCGCCGATAGACGTTGGTCACCCGGTGATTGATCGTGGCACTGTGGTCGGCGATGACAAGCGTTCCGGTCTCGATCCCGGTTTCCATCGCCATGTCGGATCCGGCGACGATCTGTTGATCCACAAGCTTGATTTCGCCGCCACCCGCAATTGCGGCCACCTTGGCGAAACTCTCGATCACCGTGTCATGCCCCTGATCGCGCCCCCCGATCGGGTGTTGCGCCGACACCTCATCGCCCTGATGCCAGACATCGGACATGGGCGCAGCGTCGCCGACGGCCATACGGTTGAGCGCGTCGTAAAATCTGGCCGAAGCGGCCTGGACCTTGGTGATTGCAGACATGGTTCATCTCCTTTCCTGAGAGTGAATGAAATCGGTCCCCGTCCTTACGGGAGTTCGCTCATGGTAGGTGGGTTCGACTGGGTGCGATCGACTCAACTGCCGTGCACTTCGACGACGGGCTTTACAGTGGCAAAGAATTCGGAACGCGGGTTGGTCTTCGGGTATGGCTCGTCCGGCACTTCGACGCCGAGGAATTCACACAGTGGCCCCCACCCGTCGCTTGCGCGGAACACAAGGACCTGCCCGCTCGGTACAAGTTGACGCACGGCAGCCGTGTTCACGCGGTAAGCGTCAAGGATGCCGTCCCGGTCGGTCCGCCCGCCAAGGGCCTTTCCGATAATCACCCTGTCGATCATCTCTAACCAGGGGCGGCGCGCTTCGGGCCAGGATGCCTGGTCGAGGATCAGCGGCAGGATTGTTTGCGAGAAACTCGCATACCATCGCTCCGCGTCACGGTCCGACAGGATGACCTTCGCACATGGTCTTGCCGCCAGAACCTCCTGCCAGAAGGCCGAAATCGGAAAATCGACTGCCGAGCGAAAACCCTCGAATATCCGCCCGAAATCCGGGCGGCCCTTTGCGGCCTCGGTCCAAAGCCTGATCTGCTCGGCGTTGTCGATCACCTCGGACATGTGGTGGCAGAGCCCGAAACCCAAACGCTCGATTGCCGTCTTCAATGAATAGGTGCCGGTTCGCCCGAATCCGGCGCCAACAATTTCGAGTGTCATCGCCCCTGATCTCCTTTATGAATGTAGTCAATCAAGATCGCCCATTCGACTCGTCTCACTGAGAGATTAGGCCTAAAAATTCATAATTTGTCCAACGAAGAGATTTCATGAGACATGAATGAAATTGATCTGCATAGAATTGACCTCAATCTTCTTGTGGTTTTCGAGTCTCTCATGGAGACCCGCAATGTCACCGCGACCGCCGAAAGGATCGGGCGCACACAATCGGCCGTCAGCCATGCGCTTGCCCGGCTGAGAGAACAGCTTGGCGACCCGCTCCTCGTCCGGGTCGGCGGCACGATGCAGCCCAGCCCGTTTGCCGAGACGATCGCTGAAGATGTCCGCCCGATTCTTCGTAGCATACGCAGAGTGATCGCTCCGCGGACCCTGTTCGACCCCGCCACAAGCGACCGCGTCTTCCGGATCGCCATGCCGACACTGACAAAGGTGATCGCCGAGGTCTCTGCCCGGCTCGAGGCCGAGGCGCCGAACGTGAGGATCGAATGGCTCCCCGCACATCACGATGTCTATGCGGCACTCAGCGAGGGCCTGATCGATCTGGCCCATATTGGCGGCAGGCCTCGCTTGCCCGAAGGGCTCCAACAGCAGGTCATGGAGCCCTTCTCGTGGGTAACCTTCGCGCGAAAGGATCACCCGGCTTGCGCCAGATGGGGCATGGAGGCATGGCGGAGTTTTCCGCATCTGATGGTCAACGTCACGCGGTCAATGAATAACCCCTTCCCCGTTACGGCCGAAGGCGGCGCGGGCGGACGTCGTGTCAACGCTATGATCGGAGATTCGGCAGGTGTGGCATCCCTGCTAGCGCAGTCGGATTTCCTGGCAACATTCCCGGCCATGCTTCTGGCGCGGGACATGGATGCCTATGGGCTACGCGCAATGAAGCCACCTTTCACCCTCGACCCGGTTCTTGTCCGCTTCTTCTGGAGCGCGCGCCTTGCCAATGATGCCGGCGGCACCTGGATACGGTCGATCGTGATCGAGGCTTACCGACAGGCGCAGGCAGAGGCGGAAAAACGCCTGTCCGACAAAGCTCTGCTTCAGCCAGCATACATAGTATGAACCACGCGCGATCCGCGCAGATAACAGCCCGGTGAGCGAGACCACGGAACATGCAGAAGAACCACGGAATATTAGAGACGTGAAAAGTTCGATCCCGATAGTGCAAGTGGCGGAGGTGGCAGTCGTTCTCTAACTGGTCTCGGCGCAGTTTCGCCGGAAACAGGGAATTTACAGGGAATTCCGGCCATTTTTGCGGCCTGATAAGCGCAGACACCCTAATACATGGCTGATTTCACGCGGTAATTCGGCGATTTCCCTGTTCGGATTAACAGGGAATTCCAGTTCCACGATCAGGGAACTCGTTGCGTGGAAACAGGGAACGTACACGCCGTAACAGCGTTGTCAGGACCATTGAGTGAAGTGGTCGAAACTGTCCGGGGCGTCGTCATCTGCGCCCTCCGGTCCACGGCCGTCCAAGCGCAGCATGGTCATGCCGCAGCCGTCGTGCTGGTAGAGCGTTTGGCCGCGCAGGGTGTAGCCCTTCGGGTTTGTCAGCCATTCGTCAGGGTCGAGCGTTTGCCAACGTGTCAGAAAGTCAGCATCCGGATTCTGGGGTAACCAGGGCATGGGGTCTTTGCCCCGCAGGACCAGGTCTGGGAACCCGTCCACCGTTACGGGATAACGCAGGTAGTCGTTGTGGTGGAAGAAGACTGCGATGATCTCTTTGGAGAGTTCGATGTAGCGCCGGGCTGTCGCCTCCTTGCTGACATTGAGGGAGCGTGCCAGTTCGACGACAGCACCCAGGTGTGGGGGATCGCGAAGAAACGCATCAAATCGATATCTCGGGGCGAGCAGTTCAATGGCAAATCGGTTCGCCTCGGCCTCCTGCCGCAGGTGGCGGCTCATTCCGGGCCGGTGTTTTGTGTTTACGACACTGATGTCCTTTCTGGTGCAGTGAAAGCCCGCATCGGTTTTCACATGCTTGTCATTGAGAAAATGCAGCAGCTCATGTGCGATTGTAAATCGCTGCCGCCGGATCCCGGCATTAGAATTGACCAGTATCATACCGTTGGTGCGCTCCGGCTGCGTCAGCAACACCCCTTCGAAACTCGTCAGTGGTTGTCTCTGGATCTCGATGATGTCCAGTCCGGCGGCGATCTCCTCGACGGGCACGGCACCGGATGGCACAGGTACCTGTAGGTGGATGGCCACCGCGAGGGCCCTTGATGACCGACCCGCTTCCTCGATCCCCATCCGGTCAAGCTGAACTGCCACGCGCCGACTAGCCTTGCCCGTCTTGCTTGTAAGCTGCCGCGAGCGTCTTCATCATGCCTCTCAGGATTTGACGCTCATGTTTGGTAAACTCCGACGCTTGCCGGAACATACCTGCCAGCTCCGGGTCTGCGTCTGCAGCCGCAATATCTTCACCAAGAAGATAGGCTACGGAGACCCCGAAATGATCCGCCAGACGCGTGACCACTCCGATCGAAGGGTTTTTGGCCTTGCCGCGTTCCATCTGCCAGATATGACCTTTTGATGTACCCACGGCAGTGGCGGTTTGCTGAAGTGATTCCTTTTTGGCTTCCCGCAGATCCTGCAGGCGCTTTCCGAGCCCCATGTGTCTCTCCCGTATTTTTGAATAAACGATACCATATGGCGTGACTTGTCGCCATATCGTTTTCTGTGATATACGACTACGGAGATTAACATGAATGAGGGCCCCATGCCCCAGATCGAGCAGATACCCATCACAGACCTCACGCCATGGTCCCGCAATGCGCGGACCCATTCTAAGAAACAGGTGCAACAGCTGGCCAAGAGCATCGAGACCTTCGGCTTCACCAATCCTGTTCTCATTGATGAGCGCCGTACGATTTTGGCCGGGCACGGCCGGGTCGAGGCCGCCCGGCTGTTGGCGTGGGCCGCCGTTCCCTGTCTGCGGCTCGATCACATGAGCGCAGACGAAAAACGCGCCTACGTTCTGGCGGACAACAAGCTGGCGCTGAACGCTGGGTGGGACGAAGACCTGTTAGCTGCCGAGCTTGGAGCGCTCATGTCGAGCGATCTTGGGTTCGACATTGGAGTGACAGGGTTTAGCATTCCAGAGATTGATGGAGTTCTGGACGCCGTATCGCCGGAGGAGCCCAATGATCCGGGCGACGACGCCGTGCCGGAGGATGTCCCGAGGCGAGTTGCGCCTGGGGATATCTGGCAGCTTGGCCGCCACCGGTTGGTCTGCGGCAATGCGCTGGATGCCGACACGTTGGAGGCGCTGATGGCCGGTGAGCACGCTCGGATGGTCTTCACGGACCCTCCCTACAATGTTCCGATCGACGGGCATGTCGGCGGTTCGGGCAAAATCAAGCATCGCGAATTTGCCATGGCGTCCGGTGAGATGACCTCAAGGGAGTTTACGGGCTTTCTGCAGCAGGCCTTGGAGCAGCTGGCACGTAACTCGGTTGATGGGGCCATCCACTACATCTGCATGGACTGGCGCCATATGAGCGAGCTGCTCGCGGCGGGCGGTGTGGTCTATAGCGAGCTGAAAAACCTGATCGTCTGGGCCAAGGACAACGGCGGGATGGGGACGTTCTATCGATCCCGGCACGAGTTGATCTTCGCCTTCAAATCCGGCGAGGCCCCGCACGTGAACACGTTCGAGCTGGGTCAGCACGGACGCTACCGCACCAATGTCTGGGAATATCGCGGGGTGAACACCATGCGCGCAGGCCGCATGGAGGAGCTCGCCATGCACCCCACCGTCAAACCTGTGCAGATGATTGCGGATGCGATCCGTGATGTCTCGGGCCGAGGTGACATTGTCCTTGATACGTTTGGTGGCTCTGGCTCGACGCTCATTGCCGCAGAGAAGACGGGCCGCCGAGGATATCTATGTGAGCTGGATCCGATCTACTGCGATCGTATCCTGGCGAGATGGGAAGCATATGCATATGACACAGCCGTACAACTGGTATGCGGCTGGTCCGGTCATGATCGCGCTCGGGAGGCGGCAGAATGAGCAGGGACAAGTTGCAGCCGCCCGAGCGCGCGGCGTCATATGATGTGGGCTACGGCAAGCCGCCAAAAGCCACGCGCTTCAAGGCAGGTCAATCCGGCAATCCACGGGGTCGGCCCAAGGGGAGCCGCAACAAGCGCCCAGCGCTGCATGAGGAGAGGCTCAAGGACATCATCCTGGACGAGGCCTACCGCGATGTCCACGTGCGTGATGGGGACCGCATGGTCACCGTGCCCATGGCCCAGGCCATCATCCGGGCATTAGCCGTGAACGCCGCCAAGGGTCAGCATCGCGCGCAGCGCCTTTTTGCCGAGATCCTCGCCAGCACCGAGCGCCAGAGGCGGGCCCTGCATGATGATCAGCTCGACACCGCGATCACCTACAAGGTCGAGTGGGAGCGCGAGCTTGCGCGCCGCGACAGTCTCGGCATCGAGGGCCCAGAGCCGTTGCCCCATCCCGACCATGTGAAGATCGACCTCAACGCCGGGACCGCCCGGATTGTTGGCCCCGTGACCAAAGAAGAGTTGGCCGAGCTGGAGATGTGGAAGGAGCGTAAGGCGACCTTTGAGGAGGAGCTGGTCTGGTTGCAGGCAGAGGCAGATAGTACTGACGATGAAGCAATGAGGCAGATCATTCTCGACGACATCAAAAAGACCAAGGAGGTGCTGGTGATCATCGAAAGAGCCCTGCCGTGAGCGCAATAGCCCGCGCAAAGTGCCGTCACGGCGAAGGGCAGCTATGCGGGACAAAGCCGACTTTCGCCGCGACCCAACTAATGACCTCAGTTGGCGCTTTGCAACATATCAGGCATAGTGAGAGGCTAGGAGTTAGACTTTGCCCGTTTTATTCGCGAAGATCTTTTGTCTGATCCATCAACCAATTTCTGAAAAAAGCTGCGGCGGTTGATTTCGACGTGCCTCTGGGCACAGCGATCTGGTACCAGACACACCTAACAGAACGGTCTTCGAGGCGCACCAGCCGACCCGATGTGATTTCCTGCTGGCACAATATGTCATCAGCAAGAATGACACCTTCGCCGTCAACGGCCGCATCAATCGCCAGAGACAGGTCTGAATAGACACGGCCCATTGTCCAACCACTGCTATCCGGTTCGTGGGCGGCGTACCATTTATGCCAAGTTTCTTTTCCGTTGTCGTGAACCAGAACGGCGCGGTCCCAATCAATTGCAGACTTTATCATGGGAAGTGTGGTGCGGACTTGAGGCGTCGAGGCTGGATAGCCGTCAATAGGGAAAAGATTGTCTTTTTCGACACCGCTTTTGGGTATGCGCGTCTCGAAATGGATGATCATGTCGGCATGGCCGTCTCCGATTTGCGCGGGTGTCCAGGCCGGGCGCAGATCAACTTCGATTCTGGGAAAGAGGCTGCAGAATTCTGTGACACGCTTGCGTAACCAAAGCGAGGCAAGCGCGGGCTCGGCGCTGACCACCAACGTGCCGGTTTGGGTTTTTCGCAACAGGTTTTCGCAGGCATCGGTCAGGGTCTGAAAGCCGCTTGCAAACTGGGGCTGCAAATCGCGACCATCGTCGCTCAGCTCGACTCGGTTGCCGTGGCGAATGAACAGATCGGTGCCAAACCACTGTTCAAGATTTCGGATGTGCTGGCTGATCACGCTATGGCTGACGTTCAGTTCTTCTGCGGCTTTGGCAAAGCTGGAGTGTCGCGCGGCAACCTCAAACGCACGCAGCGCGTTTAAATGTCGGAGCGCGTTTCGCATGCGTTTCAGCGTAGGCAAAACCTTCGCTGAGAGCAAGTTAAATGCGTTTTTCAGGTTTCTGGCCGACCGCTATCATAAGTGCATCCCGTGAAACATGACCGAACGATTGGAAGCCGTATGGCCGCAAGTCCCGCACCCGCAGACGCCAACGCCTCGCTTGTCGTAGCGGACCTGCACAAATCGTACGGAACTCTCGAAGTGCTCAAAGGCGTTTCGCTCAGGGCTTGTGAGGGGGATGTGATTTCGATGGTGGGCTCGTCGGGATCGGGCAAGAGCACCTTTCTACGCTGCATCAATCTGCTCGAAACCCCCAACTCCGGGCTGATTACTGTGCACGGCGAAGACATCAAGATGTCAACGGATCGCCATGGTGTTTCAAGACCCTCCGATGCCAGGCAGGTTGAGCGCATCCGCGCCCGTCTGGCGATGGTGTTCCAGTCGTTCAACCTGTGGTCACACATGACCGTGCTGGAGAACGTGATCGCCGGGCCGATCCATGTGCTGAAGCAATCGCGAGCGGAAGCCACCCAGAAAGCCAAAAACGTTTTGCAGCGCGTCGGCATGTATGAACGCCGCGATTACTATCCGGCGCATATTTCCGGTGGCCAGCAGCAGCGCGCGGCGATTGCCCGAGCCCTGGCGATGGAGCCGGAAGTCATGCTTTTCGATGAGCCGACCTCGGCTCTAGACCCAGAGCTCGTGGGCGAGGTGCTGAAAGTCATCCGTTCGCTGGCCGAGGAAGGGCGCACCATGATCGTGGTGACGCATGAAATGGCCTTTGCACGGGATGTCTCTTCGCAGGTGATCTTCCTGCACCGAGGCAAGATCGAAGAACAGGGAGACCCTGCGCAGATGTTCACCGATCCGAAATCGACCCGTTTCAAAGAGTTCCTGTCAAATACACGGCACTAAATGGCGCCGGTTTCACCGGGCCACTCCAGAACAATCAACCAAGTCCAAAAAAGGGGAAACCAACAATGAACTTCAAACAAACAATTCTCGCATCGGTCGTTGGCGTAATGGCGCTGGCAAGCGGCGGTGCCACGGCCGAAACCCTGCGCGTCGGCGTGGAAGGGGCCTATCCTCCCTTCTCCAAAAAGGAAGCAGATGGCTCTTTGTCCGGGTTTGACATCGATATCGCTCTCGCGCTGTGCGAACAGCTGCAACGCGAGTGCGAGCTGGTTGAGCAGGAATGGGATGGCATGATCCCCGCCCTGATCGGCAAGAAATACGATGCCATCGTTGCGTCTATGTCGATCACCGAAGACCGTAAGAAGCAGGTGGATTTCTCGGAGAAATATTACCAGACGCCATCTCGTTTTGTCGCTAAAGAAGGTGCTGACTATGAACTGACAGCCGACGGCCTCAAAGGCGTCAAGATCGGCGTTCTGCGCGGCACCACGCTGCAATGCCACGTCGAAAAAGTGTACCCCGAGGCGGATTTGCGACTTTATAACACGCAGGAAGATGTGTTTGCCGATCTGGTTGCAGGGCGTCTGGACATGCAGCTGAACAATACACTGCAAGCAATCGACGGCTTTCTCAACACACCGCAAGGCGAAGGCTTCGCGTTCCTTGGTGAAAACGTGGATGATCCCGAATGCCTGGGTGAAGGCACGGGCATCGCGGTGCGCAAGGGAGATCCGCTGGCGGGCGAACTGAGTGCTGCGATTGAAGCGATCCGCGCTGATGGCACCTACCAGGCGATCAATGACAAGTACTTTGACGTCGACATCTACGGCGAATGAGCCTGACAGCGACGGGGGGACCTTCCGTTTCCCTGTCGCCTTCCACAGATTGCGATGGGCCAAGGACATGGATGTAATCATCGAGTACCGACAGATTTTAATCGAGGGCACGATTGTCACGATCAGTCTGGCAATTCTGTCTTTGCTGTTGTCGGTTGCATTGGGGCTGGTTGGCGCGTTCGCCAAGCTGTCGCCGTCGAGAAGCATTCAGCGAATGGGCAATGTCTATACGACCTTTGTCCGCAGCGTGCCTGACCTCGTGCTGATGATGCTGATCTTTTTTGGCGGTCAGGCGTTGGTCACCCAACTGGGCGACCTGACCGGCCTTTGGGGCTATGTCGAGATTAACCAGTTCATGGCCGGTGTGCTGACACTCGGCTTTATCTTCGGCGCCTATATGGCCGAAACATTTCGGGGTGCCATCCTGGCGGTTCCGCGTGGGCAGATCGAAGCGGCGATGGCAGTCGGAATGAGGCCGGGACAAGTTTTCCGGATTGTCACCTGGCCCCAGATGGTGCGCTTTGCGCTGCCAAGCTTTTCCAACAACTGGCTGGTTTTGGTGAAATCCACGGCGCTGGTGTCGGTGATCGGGTTACATGATTTGGTCTGGAACGCCTTTGCAGCCGGTCGCTCTACCCACAAGGTATTTACGTTCATGCTTGCCGTTCTGGTGATCTACCTGATCATCACCGGCATATCCGACCTGATCCTGCGGCGGATTGACCGCAAGTATTCCGTCGGCGTGAGAAGAGCCTGAGCGCATGGAAACCGAGCGCACCTTTCTCGAATACCTGACCCATATCAGCGAGAACATCTCGCCGATCAACTTTGTCCTGATCTACGACAATATCGGCCGCTTCTTCGAAGGCGCTTTGATTACGCTGCAACTGACCTTTCTGGCGCTCTTGGTGGGTGGCCTGATTGCGGTGCCGCTGGCCATCGCAAGGGCGTATCGCAAACCCTATCTCAATCCGGTCATCCGGTTTTACACCTACGTGTTCTGCGGCACACCTCTTCTGGTGCAGGTCTATCTGTTCTATTTCGGTCTCGGCCAGTTCGAGGCGGTGCGGGAGAGCTTTCTGTGGGATCCGATCCTCAGCAGCCCGTGGTGGTGCGTGATGATTGCCTTCACGCTCAATACCGCAGCCTATACAACCGAATTCCTGCGCGGCGCGATTGAAACCACACCCCACGGCGAAATCGAAGCCGCCAAGGCCTGTGGCATGTCACCGTCTACACAGATGCGTCTGGTCGTTCTGCCCAATGCGTTTCGCCGTGCTCTGCCTGCCTATTCGAACGAAGTGATCTTTACCTTGCACGGTTCGGTCATCGCCAGCACCGTCACTTTACAGGACCTGCTGGGGGTCGGCCGATGGCTGAATGGCCGGTACTACCTTGCCTACGAGGGTTTCCTGACCGCGATGGTGTTCTACATGGCCATTGTTTTCCTGATCTCAATCGCCTTCAAACTGGCCGAAAAACGATTTCTCGGCCACCTGCGTCCTCGCGCGGAGGCCAAGGCGACAAAAGCCCGGGTCGCGACCTGACAGCGCGCCCGTCACATATTAATTTGCAACCAGACACACCGAAAGGGACACCTATGGCCACCTCCAAGAAACGAGAACTGATCGAAGGCCGCGCCGCACTGATCGTCATCGACATTCAGAAATCGACCTTTGCTCCCATCCCCGATGACAAGCGCGCCATCGCCCATATGCCGGATTACGCGGAGCGCATGGCGCGTTCGAAAATCGCCATCGACAAGGCACGCGAGGTCGGCATCCCGGTGGTTTTCATTCAGGAAATCCATCGTGCCAATCTGATCGACATGGGCCGCGAGACTGATGGGGATGAGGACGTACATTGCCTCGACAGCAATCCGTTGACGGCCTTTGCCGAGGAAGAACTGGGCATGCGCCCAGACGATTACCGCATTTCCAAGCGCCGCTATTCGGCCTTTTACGGGACCGATCTGGAAATTCTGCTCAAGGGTCTCAAGGCTGAGACTTTGATCCTCGTCGGTGGGCTGACAGATGTCTGCGTGCATTACACCTTTGTTGACGGCCATCAGGGCGATTATTTCTGCCGGGTGATCGAGGACTGTGTTGCCGGGTCAAGTCTTGCCGCGCATCAGGCGTCGCTCAATGCGGTGGAATACCTGCAACATGGCGCGGTCCGGTCATTGGACGAGGTGCTGTCGGCTATGCAATCCCAAGCAGAGACCCATGCAGCCTAGCCAGACCCTGGCGGCGGCCGGGCTTGCCCTGGGCGCCTCTGCCATCCTCAGTTTCATCGACAATTTCGTCGCGGTCATCAGCCAGGAGGCTGGGCTGTGGCAGTTTCAGGTGTTTCGCACCTTGTTTGCCTTGCCATTGCTGCTGTTTGTGGCGCGCGTGTCGGGTCAGGCAATTCGGCCAGTCAACCTGCCGCGTCTTGCCGGGCGCAGCATTGCGGTGTCGGTGGGGCTGTTGATCTACTTTGCCTCGTTGGGTGCTTTGCCGGTGTCGCAGGCCGGTGCGGGTCTGTTCAGTGCCCCGCTTTGGGTGGCCCTTCTTTCGGTTATGGTTTTCCGTCAACGCATCGGCGCTATCGGGGCGTTCGCGGTCCTGATCGGCTTTGCTGGTGCCCTGATGCTGCTCCAGCCTGATATGAGCAACCTGACAATGCTGTCTCTTATGCCGTTGGTCGCCGGGTTGTTTTATGGCTTTGGCATGATGTTGACCCGCCACTGGTGCAGTCAGGAAAGCGCGGTAGCACTTGCCGTGGGTATCTTCCTGTGCATCGGCGCGGCTGGCTTGGTCATGTTATTCGTCGTTACACTGTGGCCCGGAAACACTTTCATCACTGCCCCCTGGACCATACCAAGCGCGCGATTTCTGTGGTTGACGCTATTTCAGGCGGTTGGCGCAGTCCTTGCTGTCACACTGATCGCTCAGGCCTATCGCATCGGCAACCCTGCCGTAATCGCTGTATTTGAATACTCTTTCCTGATCTTTGCCAGTCTTTGGGCTTTCCTGCTCTGGGGCACGCCAACCAATGCACTCGCCTTGGCCGGGATCGCCACAATCCTTGCCTCTGGAATACTTATGGCTGCAAGTCAGAAAAAAGCATCCAATGCCACCGCTCCCGCCTGAGATGTCTGGCGGACAATGTCTGAGGAACGGTAACAATGCGCAAATCGGGTTGCCAAAACTTTAAAACAACTCGCGATTGACGGAAATTAACCTCACCATCGGCACAGCAATGCCGGCTTTACACACATCACCAACGTTCAGGCACAGCGCGGCATCGGTCAAAGTGGGCTCTTCGCGGTCGTCCGAGGCGGCGCAGCATCGCTTCAGGCAGACCAACGTTCGGCAGTGGACGGCCAATAAGAGACATTGGTCGCACACTACGGTTGCTGCGATGCGGCCCGCCAGACCGGACTTTCGCCGCATGCGCAAAATTTGATGATGGTCAAACTCACAGATCGCCGACAAAGCAGCCTTTTGCACGTGCGGCTATTGCTGGCGCAGCATTTCTTCGCAAGTGCAGCGGCAAGCATATTTCGGTGCAGCGCATTTCAGCAGAGCGGCCATCGGGAAAGTCAAAATCAGGTACTCCCTGACCACCCTCTTTCTTCGCGCAGGTCAAACAATCAGGTCGCAGAATTTGCCGTCATCAATATGTTAGATGCAAAGGGCCGCCTTGGTGCGCCTGCCGGACTCACATTGAGCGAGATAGTTATTTCCTCGTTTTCTCGTCATAGGCCTCCCGCGCTCCATCAATCTTGGCGAGGTTATCTAAAGCCCAATTGCCCAATACGTTTACTGGTTCACGAAAAGACTCGCCCATGGCGGTCAGGTTGTATTCCACCTTTGGCGGGATTGTCGGGTGGTAGGTCCGGTTCACAAGGCCGTCACGTTCCAGCTCTTTCAGCGTCAGGCTGAGCATACGTTGCGAGATACCGAGGTTGCGCTTGAGTTCATTGAACCGCAGCGTTCCGTATTCGGCCAGAGAAATCACAACAAGCACGCTCCACCGATCACCGACGCGCGACAGAACCTCGTTGATGCGTTTGCAGTCGGGGCAGCGGTCGTCATCCAACATGGTGGTTCCCTTTTTGTGACCGAGGTTCAGACATGTGCCTTCTTGCGGCGTTTGCCAGTGTTCATTAGATCGTCAGTTACAAATGTATACCGCCCCCAAAGGGGTCTGACAATAGGATGAAACTCATGACAGCCAAGCCGCTGAACGACCTTTTGAACTGGCGCTACGCGACCAAAAAGATGGACCCGACCAAAGCTGTCCCACAGGAAAAAGTTGATGCCATCATCGAGGCGATCCGCATGTCACCCACATCCAGCGGCACGCAGCCGTTTGAAGTGTTTGTTGTGACCAACCCAGACATTCGCAGCAAAATTGCGGTAGCCGCTGGCGGACAAGCGCAGATCACAGACGGCTCTCATACTTTGGTTTTCGCGGCGTGGGACAATTACACGGCTGAGCGCATCGACGAAGTTGTTGATCTGAATGTTGAAGCGCGTGGTGATCTGCCAATGTTGCATGCATACTATGACAACCTGAAATCCAACTACGTTCCACGCAACGCAGACGTGAACTACGCCCATGCAGCCCGCCAAGCCTATATCGCGCTCGGTATCGCCCTCGTCGCCGCGGCTGACCAAGAAGTCGACAGCACACCGATGGAGGGCTTTAGTCCAGACGCCGTGGATGCGATCCTTGGGCTGAAGGAACGTGGTTTGCGTTCCGTCATTTTGATGCCTTTGGGTTATCGTGATGAGGCCGGTGATTGGTTAGCGCCAATGGATAAAGTCCGCAAATCCCGCGACACCATCGTCACAGAGGTCAATTAACATGGGTATCTTACGCAAACTTTTCCGCGCAGCACCGACACCTACAACCGACGGCGCGTTCAGCCCGTCGCCCTTGGCGATCAAATTGGGCACATCGTCCACCACGGATTATGATGGCGGCGCTTATGCCAAAACCAACGCAGGCACCAAGAACCGTGTGCTGATGGTTTGTACCGAAGAACGCAATATGACGATGGCGAATGGCAAGAAATTCTCGACAGGGAACCACCCCGTCGAGATGGGGTTGCCAATGCTGCATCTGATGAACGCAGGGTTCGAGATTGATGTGGTCACGCCAACGGGCGCGCCGGTTGCGATCGAAGAATGGGCGATGCCCGCAGACGATGCGGACATTGAAAAACTGTTCCGTGACTTTGAGGGTGCGTTTCAAAACCCAGGTAGCCTTGCAGACTTCGCTCTAAACAACATTGCGGACGACACACAATACGCTGCAGTTTTCATTCCCGGCGGCCATGGTGCTATGCTTGGTCTGCCAGACAACGCCGACCTCGGGAAAGTGCTTCATTGGGCGCATAACACGGGCCTTCATACCCTCGCGTTGTGTCACGGTCCTGCTGCGTTGTTGGCGGCAAAGAACGCCGCGGGTTTCCTGTATGACGGCTATAAGATGGCTGTGTTCCCGGACGCAGTCGACAAGCAAACGCCAATGATCGGTTACTTGCCCGGTCCAATGCCATGGTGGGTTGGCGAAAAACTGACAGCACTTGGCGTCGAAATCATCAATAAGAAAGCCGACAATTCGGTCCACGTCGATCGCCGCCTTGTAACCGGCGCAAGCCCACAAGCTGCCAATGATTTCGGAAGACTGGCGGCAACGACCTTGCTAAAGCGCACTGAAGCAAATTCTTAGGTCAACGCGGCACGTATATATACAAAAAGGCGCACATCACGGCCAAGGTAAAATCACGCTCCGCAGTGATATTTTCTCGGACGTGATGTGCTCTTGGTGCATTACCCTTTATGCGTCCACGCCTATTTGAATTGAAAACGTAATTCTATGTGAGCCGGCTTTTCAAGAGGTCACCAGACTTAAGCAGAATGGGGTGGCCTACCATCGAGAATGCCGTGTTGATTTGCTTCAGCGCTCGGAGCGTTTCCTGATGGATGTTGCTCGTCTCGATACTTTTTGCGAGCCCCTCGCGTAGGCGGCCGATGTGGTTGCGTTGGAGTTTTTGTTCGACTTTTCGCACTTTCTCCTTGGCTGCGACCAACTCGCGAGCTTCGGCCGGGTTTTGGTTCATCATCACATTCAGGGCGAGTTGCACATTACTTTGAACTCGGTCCGTAAAATCACGGATTTCTTCGCGGCCTTGGGGCGAGAATTGCACGTTTTCCAGATCCAGACGCTTGGCGAGTTCCAGCATGATCCGCGCGATGGCATCAGATGCAGAATCGAGACTGGATGAAATCGAGGCAAGTTCCATAGACCGGCTGCTCAGGTCTTCATCCATGCCCTTTTGCCCAAGGCGCGCAAGATAGAGTTTGATCTCCAGATGCGTCTGTTTGACGGCCTTGTCCTGATCCACGATCAAGCTGGCGGTGGCGGTGTTCCACTGGTCGTAAAGGGGTTCGACCGTGATCAGCATCTGTTCAATCTTTTGGCCCATCCCCAGCAGTTCGCGCGCCGCACAGTCAATGGCACGTTGAGGGCGGTCCAGCAGAGCGGGATCAAGGGCGCTGGCGACCTCCAGCCCACCGAGCGAGTCGGGTCTTTCGGTTATGAAATATGACACCACGGCAGTAATCGGCCCCACAAACGGAAACGCCACGAGCGCCAGAGCCACGTTAAACGCAAGGTGCAAATTGATAGCTTGCCGAGCGGGAGACGCACCGAGCCCGGTCAACAGGTCGGGCATCGCTGCAATCAAGAGGAGGACCAGTGCAGCCACGCCACCTCGTAGGATCAGATTGGCCATAACCTTCCGTCGCGACGCTATCGGTGCAGAATAGGTAAGAACAAATGCAATAAAACCCCCGCCCAGGTTGGCCCCAAGGATCATGGCGGCGGCGGCAGGGGTCGGAAGGATGGATTGCCCCGCCAATGTAACAAACAGCAATACTGCCGCGACGCTCGAATGGACGCCCCATGCAAACACAGCGCCAATGACGAAAGCGGTTAGCAGATCGCTGCCCAGATAGGCCATGATGGCCTGCGTGCCGGGGTTGGATATCATCGGTTCGGTGGCACCCCGGATTATGTCCAGCGACACAAAGATCAGAGCAAGTCCGATCATGATACGGCCGATTTGCCCTGTATTGCTGCCTTCGCCGCGCAGAAACACCGTGACACCGATGACAAGCAGCAAAGGGATCAGAAGCGGCTGCCGCACCATCAAGAGCTGCGTCACTACGGCCGATCCAACATCGGCTCCTAACAAGATTGCGAGCCCGGTCGCCGTCGCAAGCCCGCCTTTGGATACAAAATTGGACACCAGAACCGCAACGGCAGTGGCGCTTTGCAACAAGACAGCCGCGCCCATACCGGTTGCGGCGGCTACCAATCGATTCTTGGCAGAATGACGCAGCCAGATACGCATGGGTGCGGCGAACCCGCGCTCGACCCCAGTGCGCACCAGCCGCACAGCCCAGATCAACAGGGCCGCAGCGCCTGCGATTTGAATTATGATCTGGATCGCGTATGGTTCACTCACAGGTTTTGCCTTCTGTCAGATGTGACGATCAGAACGGAAAGGGGCCTGATCCTGCCATCGGCCCGATCCGGATCGATTGAAACCCTGCATACCAGCGGTGCAGAAGGCATCCATCTTCTTGGGTCATGAATCCAACAGGCGCACTTGGGCGACGATCATAGGCGAAAGTGCTGGCGGGTGATGGCGCTGAAATGGCGATGTGGCCCGCGACATCGCTAACGATTAAGTTGTGGATATGACCGCAAACGATGCGCAGCGGGCCCGCGTGACCGGCCAAAACATCACGTAGGGCATGACGGTTGGTCAACCCGATCTCATCCATAAAGCCGATACCGCAGGAAAATGGCGGATGATGCAACGCCAGAAGCACAGGCGCTTTTCCTGCTTTAGAAAGCGCGTCTTGCAGGAACGAAAGGCTTTCAGGGGCAAGCATTCCGCCGCCTTGACCTTCAACCAGTGTATCAAGCCCGATCAGGTGGATGTCGCCAATCTGGCGCGCCCAGTTCAGCGGGCCGGCATTCGGTAAAACGTCGGCAAACGCGGTCCGCATCGGGTCGCGTGCGTCGTGGTTGCCCGCAATGACATAAGTCGGCAGGTCCAGAGGCGCGATCAGCGTTCTGAACCGCGCATAGCTTTCGGCGCTGCCGTCATCACTCAGGTCTCCACTAACCAGCATGGCATCAATCGGCCCAATCTGCTCGCGGATGTTTCTGATCCGGGCGACCAATCGTGCCAGAGCGTCTGCCGTGTCAAGCCGCCCCGACACCAACGCGCCCTTTGGCAAGATATGCGTGTCGGAGATTTGCAGAATGGTGGTCATTTGATCCCTGCGCGCAGGAAGGCTTGAACGAATTGGCGTTGGAAGATCAGGAAAGCGATCAATAACGGGGCGACAGACATCAGTGTTGCGGCAGAAATGATACTGATATTGACGCCGTTTTCTGGAGCACCAAAGATCGACAGGCCCACCGTCAAGGGCCGTGTTTCAGGTGAGTTGGTCACAATCAGCGGCCACAGAAAATTGTTCCAGTGGGTTGAGACCGACACCAGCGCGTAGGCCAGATATGTTGGTTTTGCCAAGGGCACATAGACCCGCCATAGAATGCCCAGCAATCCACAGCCTTCAATCCGCGCGGCCTCGTGCAGCTCAATCGGGACACCTTTGAAGGCTTGGCGCATCAGGAATATCCCAAATGCGCTGGCCATATAAGGCATACCGACGCCAAGGATCGTATCAAACAGCCCAAGTCGCGAGATCATCGCATAGTTTTCGACGATCAACACTTCCGGCAGGATAAACAATTGCATCAGCACCAGAATGAACACGAAGTCCTTTCCGGGGAACCGCAATTGCGCAAAAGCAAAGCCCGCCAGCGTGGTCAGAAAGAACTGGCCGATCAGGATCACAGTCACCAACATGAAGGTGTTGATGAAATACTTCAGCCATGGTGCGCCCTCCCAAGCGACGCGAAAGTTATCCAGTGTCCAAGGTGAAAACACGTTCAGATTGACCGCATCTGACGTGGAATGTGTTGCGGCCCAAAAGGCGAAAAGCAGGGGGGAAATCCAGATGATCGCCAAAAGGATTGCACCAAAGCTGTCCATGAATTTGGTCAAGCTCTTCATTGGTAGTGCGTCCTTTTGTCGAGGTAGAGGAACTGCACGGCTGCGACGATGCCCAGTACACCGATGATCATCATCGTCATGGCCGCCGCACTTGGTGCATCGAAGAAGGCGAAGGCCATCTCGTAGATGTAATACAGAATCAGTTTCGAGGCATCCGACGGCCCGCCCTTGGTCAAGATGAACAGGTGGTCGATCAGTTTGACGGAATTGATCATGGCGTTCACGGCAATGAACAGTGTCGTCGGCATCAACAGCGGCAACACGATGCGGCGCGTATATGTCCAGCGGCTTGTGCCTTCGATATCAGCGGCTTCTTTAAGGTCTTCGGGGATCGTCTGCAAAGCGGCGAGGTAGAAGATCATGAAAAATCCCGCCTCTTTCCAGATGGTCACAATGATGATGGCCCAAAGAGCAGTTTCGGGTTGGCCCAACCAGTTGACAGACGGCAGGCCGAACAGGCTGCCAATCTGGTCCAGTACCCCAAGGCCGGGCGTATAGAAAAACAGCCAGAGGTTCGCAGCAGCGATCATCGGCAGGACGGTCGGAGTGAAATAGGCGGTGCGTACAAAGCCGCGGGCGCGGATTTTTCCATTGGCCCAAAGCGCCATGGACAACGCGATGAAGATCGACACAGGGATTGTGACGCCTGCATAAAGCAGGTTGTTCTTGACCACGATCCAGAACGTCGGATCGGCAAAAAGATCGGCGTAGTTTTCAGTGCCTACGAATTCGGTGGGTTTGCGGCGCGTGCCGCGGGAAAACAGGCTCGACCACAGGGTCGCGACCGAGGGATAGAACGCAAACAGCGTCAGCAGAACAGCGGCAGGCGACAGCAACAGCCAGCCGTAGATGGCCTGTCTGCGGCGTTCAAGATTGGCATGGGCTGACATGACGCGTCTCCGCTGCGTGAAAAGAGATGGGCCGGCACAAACAGCGCGCCGGCCCTAAGCGTATCGTTACTGGTAGTCTTTGAGCAGGCGCACAGCTGCGGCCTGCGCCTCGGCCAGCGCTTCAGCTGGTTCTTTCGCGCCGGTCAACGCAGATTGGATCGCATTGTTCAGACCATCACGCACGCGGGCTGTCTCGAAGGTCGAGAATTCGGCCACAGCGTTTTCCAGTTGGTTGCGCGCCACCAAGGCAGGCGGGAATTCCGCGACATATGCCTTAAGCGCATCTGTCTCATAGGCTGCGGGTGACACGCCCATGTAGCCAGTACCGATGGACCATGCAGCTGCCTGATCAGGCGCAGTCATGAACTGGATCAACTTCATTGCAGCGGCGCGTTCTTCGTCTGACGTATCTTTGAACAGGTAGAAGTTGCCGCCACCCGTTGGGGAGCCTTTACGTACATTGGCGGGCAGTTCGGCCACGCCAAAGTCAAAGCTCGCGCCTTTCTTTACCGCAGTCAGGTTGCCTGTTGAATGCCACATCATTGCGGTCTGACCTTCAAGGAATGCTTGGCGCAATGTGCCCCATTCAACAGTGCCAGTTGGCATAATGCCGTGCTCGGTTGACAAGGATTTCCAGAACTCCAGTGTTTCAACGACCGTTGGATCGTCGAAATAGGTGGTCAGACCATCGCCAGACATCACCTCTTTGCCGTTCTGTATCGCGAGCGCCTGGAACATCCAGTAGGGATAACCGGTTGATGGGATCATAAGGCCATAGGTGTCGCCTTTGGTCAGGGCTTTGCCCATCTCGATCATCTCGTCCCATGTCGTTGGCGGAGCTTCGGGATCAAGGCCAGCGGCGCGGAACATGTCTTTGTTATAGTAGGCCACAATCGTGGACCGCTGAAACGGGATGCCCCATGTCTGGCCTTCGATCTTACCATTGGCCATGAGCGCGGGATAGAAACTGTTCAGCCATTCTTTGTCCGCATCAGATGTTGCGACATCTTCGAACGGGACGATCAATTCCTGTTCAATCAAGTCGTAGGCGTCGATGGAAAACATGACAGCCAGTTGCGCCGGTTCACCCGAAGCAAGTGCCGACAAAGCGCGCACCCGTGTGTCGTCATAATTGCCCGAATAGATCGCGTTCACCTTGATGTCGGGGTTTGCAGCTTCAAAATCGGCAACGATACCGTCGACCACTTCGGTTAGCGCCCCCCCGACTGCAATCGGGTAGTACATCGTCAGTTCGGTTTCAGCACTTGCAGGTGCGGCAAGACCGACGGCCATAGCCGTGGCCAGCCCCAATCCGGTTGTTGAAAATAGTTTCATCTTTCTCTCCCTTGGTTTTCATTGGTTGTTTTGGCAGCCGGTGATTTTCATCCGGCCAGTCGTTGGCCCGCAGCGTCAAAGACGTGCAGGTTTTCGTCGTGAAAGGTGATGTCGATTTCGCTGCCATCGGCCATCATCGAAAGACCCGGCTTGAGCACGCAAAGCCCTGTAGCGCCCGCGTGATCCAAACCGATCAGTGTCTCTGCCCCCAGAAATTCACTTTCATTGACGGTGCAGCGCATCCGCCCTTCGCCCTCTGGCACAATCTGGATGTTTTCGGCTCTGATCCCGATTGTCTTATCAGCGCCAAACCCGTCCAAAACGGACGATTGGAGCAATGCCATCGGAGGCGCGCCGACAAACTCAGCAACAAAGGTGTTGTTAGGCCTGCTGTACAAGTCCTCGGGCGAACCAACCTGCTGGATATGCCCGTCCCTCATCAGCACAACCGTGTCGGCCATGCTCATCGCTTCTGTCTGGTCGTGGGTCACATAGACGACCGTGATGCCCAGATCGCGTTGCAGTTTCTTGATGTCCTTGCGCACGGCGTTGCGCAGCTTTGCATCAAGGTTGGACAGTGGTTCATCCATCAAACACAGGCGTTGCCCAGCCACGATCGCACGGGCCAAGGCGACACGCTGGCGCTGACCGCCCGACAATTCACCGGGCTTGCGATTCTCAAGCCCCAGCAGTCCGGTGATTTCCAAAGCGCGGTGCAGCTTTTCAAGCCTCTCCTTCTTTGGGACGCGCCGGACCTTTAGGCCGAACATGACATTTTCGGCAACGGACAAATGTGGGAACAGCGCGTAGGACTGAAACACCATCGACAGGTTCCGGTCAGACGCCGCACTTGTCGTCACGTCCCTGCCATCAATCAGAATTTTGCCCTCGTCGGGCAATTCCAGCCCAGCCAACAGGCGCAGCGTTGTCGATTTTCCGCACCCCGACGGGCCCAGTAGGGCGGTGAAGCTGCCCTCGGGAATATCCAGCGTGATGCCTTCTACGCCCAATTGGCCATTCCAACGCTTTGCCACGCCGTCGAGCTTCACAAACGGTGTTGTTGTCATGTTGCAAGTCCCTCAGCCACAATCAGGCGATCTTTGATGTTGTTCAGCAACGGCGCAAATTGCGCCCCCGGCGGTCGGTCGATGATGATCCGGTCCATGTCAGCTATATTGCCGCCCAATGCAGGAGCTTGACGCCCGAACTTTGACGCGTCGATCACCAGAAGAGCTTGTTTGGCATTCTCACAAATCTTTTGTGTCGCGCTTACTTCGGTTGTGTGAAATTCCAGCAACCCGCCGTCTTCCGCGATCCCGGCAGCACCAAAAACGGCGAAATCCGCGCGAAAACGCCCAAAGAAGTCCAGGACTTCGTTGCCCAGAATATCGCGATCCGGCAAACGCACCTCACCACCGGGCAGGATGATCCGGTTTGAGACTTCTTCAATTAGCGCCATCGCTGCACTCAGGTTGTTAGTGATGACGGTCAGTCCTTTGCGACGACGGAGTGCCTGCGCAACGCTCAACGGCGTCGAGCCGATGGAAATGAACAATGTGGCACCGTCAGGGATCAGCTCTGCGGTGGCCTCTCCGATGGCGCGCTTACCCATCAGGTTCGTGCCAGCACGTTGATCGAAGGGTGTATTGAGAAATTCTTCGCTCAGCTCGATGCGGCCATGGACACGGTGCAGCATGTCGCCCTCACAAAGGGTATCCACATCGCGGCGGATCGTCTGCATAGACACATCAAACCGCTCAGCAAGTGAACCAACAGTCACAGCACCTTGCTCAAGCACCAAAGCCGAGATCGCTTCGCGTCGTCTGTGTTTCTTTGAAGACATTCCACCCCCACGGCCTTGAGTCCTCCGCAACGTTAATCCGCGAAAAGTAACAAAACAACATTTTTATTCCACCATCCAGCCTAGATTTTCCAATGCGCTGACAGAAAAGCTATGAGAATAAAGAGGATTGGCCGTCGGTGGCCTTCAAATTAATGTTGTTTTGTTGTTTTTCCTTTCGCTTAGGGATTTTTTCTTTAAGGTAATCCCCAAATGAGCGATCAGAAAACGAAATGGGGAAGCATGCTGACAACGCAGTCGATTTTTGATCGTTACGAGGAAGTGCGTGCACGATTTCCGGACGTGAGCGCCCGCGAAGCCTCGCTTAGTATCACGTCATTGCTAGACATCGCCGATCAAGTCGATGCCTTTGTTTTTGACGCATTTGGCGTACTAAACGTGGGCGAAACGATGATCCCCGGTGCAGATATACGGCTGGATCAGCTGCGCGCACGGGGCTGCGCCATCCGCATCCTCACCAATGCCGCCAGCTACGACCGAGAGGGTGCGATCGCAAAATTCAAACGTCTTGGATTGCGCGTCGAGGACGACGAAATCATCACCAGCAGAGAAGCAACCCTTCAAAACCTGAGCGAGGGGCATTGGGGCGTTATCGCCGCCGACACTGATCCGCTGAACGACCTGCCTGGCAACGTGACGCGACTAAAAGACAACTCCGACCACTATGACAAAGTCGAAAAATTCCTGTTTCTGTCAACTGCTGACTGGACCACCTCGCGTCAAGATTTGTTAGTATCAGCGATTCAGCAGCGCCCGCGAAAGGTGTTGATCGCAAACGCAGATCTGGCCGCTCCTCGCGACAACGGATTTTCCATTGAACCGGGGCATTATGGCCACCAGATTGCCGACCAATTCCCAGGCTATGTACATTTCTTTGGAAAGCCTTTCCCAGAGGTTTATGACCTGATCGAGGCGTCACTGGCATCGCTGACCCCTGAGCGGATTGCCATGTGCGGTGATACTCTCCACACGGATATTCTGGGTGCCGCGGCACGTGGGTGGCGCACGGTGCTTGTCACGCAAGATGGCTTGTTTGCGGGCTACGATACGCAGCCATTCTCAAAACAGGCGCGCCTATTTGCAGATTGGCGCCTCAGCCGAATCTGATCGAATGGATTTCAAGCTGTTTGTGGAGTTCAAGATTGGGCTTGTTGTCGAATATTCGCCTGTCCAGACGGGCAATGTCAGCAAAGAAATTCACCGAGGTCACTTTCAAATCGTTTTCCGCCAAATTCGCAAAACGAAAAGTAACCTTTGGCGCAACTAAGCAGAAGTTAGTTTGGTCCGCAAATTAGGCCTTGAGTGTATTGTTCTCGCTGCGGCTCGCGTGAATGACCGGGTTTTTCTGCCGCTGAGCGGCGTAGAAATTTGCGCAGTTGCAGCAATATTCGTGCTGCGAGCGCACGCAGCAGGAAATCCGAACTCACAGAATGGGCTCCTCGCGGTCGTTAGATCGAACGCAACATGTTAAGCTATCGGACAAAGCTGTGCCTGCAAGGACGGCCCAAATCTGCCGTTCACTCGACGGCTAAGTTTCTGCGGTCGCAGCCCACATTGCCGCCATTCGCCGCAGGTGCAACTTTGGAGCAGGCCGGATTCACGGGCTGCATGACAAAGCGATCGTTTGGTCTAATGTGTAACAAACCGCGTTACACGCTTTTCGAAAAACTCAATGCTTATTGATCAGATGTTTGGATCAGCTCTCACATAGGTGCAATTTGGTTCGGTTTCTTTCTCAAGATAGCTTCGTACTTCACTGATATCTTTGAGGCCCAAAAGGTCCAATCTATCCGTCAAAACTTCAGCGTAGAATGGGACATTCTCCAATCGTTCCTCAACAGATTCGACGATTTGCATTGCGTAGTATCCAGTCTGGTGGAAATACATAACGCGTGCACGAATGAGAGCGGCTTTATCTTTAAACCCCATAGCCTCAAACATGCCTTTGAGCTGATTTATCCTAAACTCTTCAACGCTTCGTAAAATCTCTGCCGTACGCTTGGAGCTATGCGCCCACTCGCGGATCGCATTGTCATATCGGGCGTCAATCCCATTCTCCAGGATCAGAGCACGGGTGTAAGACAGATACATCTGCCAACCATCTGGTCCCGCCTCTTCTATGGCTTTTGTGATATGGGCTGTATTGCGGTGTAACCAGTCTTCGCGCACATCTTCCAGAAGGTCTTCCAATCGCTTGTACTGCCAATAGAAGGCGCCCGTTGTGGCACCCAAAGACGTCGCGAGCTTGCGCAGGCTCACTCCGGTAATGCCTTCTTTTATGAGAGCTTGGCGTGCAGCGGTTATCCAATCCTCACGACGAAGTCTCTCGTGTTTTTCAGCCTGGCTGTGCACGTTCGGCACCTTTGCGTCAGAGGAGACAGGATTTGGTTTTATGTTTTTCATCTTGACTCTTCATATCACATAACACTAGTTATGCAATCGCGTAACACCCGTTATGCGGCCATAAAAATTGCGATTTTCGAGCCTGAAGCTGGAAGCGCTTGACGCAGCGGGAACGGGTCAACAGGGAGAAAAAGAGATTATGAAACGAGACCAGATGATGATCGACCGGCTTTCCGAAGCTGCGCGCAATGGAAGTATCTCGCGTCGGTCCTTTATGAGCTATTCGATTGCGGCAGGGCTGACGGCCACCGCAGCAACAACACTGTGGGGCACGTCCGCCAAAGCGGCACCACAGCGCGGCGGCACGTTCCGGATCGCGCAACATGATGGCAACAACACGGACGGCTACGACCCTGCGAAATATGTCTCCTTCGCAGATATTGCTCTGGCGCATACCTATCGCGCCTATCTCACGATGATTATGCCGGACCAATCGCTTGGAGGAGATGTGGCGACCGAATGGACCGCGACGCCCGACGCGCAGGAATGGCGCTTCAAGCTGAATGACAAGGCGACATTCCATTCCGGCAAGAAAGTGACCGCCGAGGATGTGATCGCATCGATCAATTACCACCGCGGCAAGGACAACCCGTCCGCGGCGGCTTCGCTGGTGGGCGGCATTGTGGATATCGTTGACAATGGCGACCACTCAGTCACCATCAAACTGGATGCGCCCAACGCGGATCTGCCCTGGATCATGCCGGACTATCACCTGCCGATCCTGCCCGCGAAGCCGGATGGCTCAATCGACTGGGAGTCGGGCGATGGCTGCGGTCCTTACGTTCTCAAATCATTCGAACCGGGCGTCGGCGCCTATCTTGAACGGCATGATGAATGGCACGGCGAAGGTGCATATTTCGATGCGATCGAGTTCAAGATCATCAACGATCCGAACGCGCGTCAGACGGCTCTGATCACCGGTGACGCGGATGCTGCCAGCCTGCTCGAAAACAAGACCATGGCTTTGCTGAGCCGAAACTCGGACATCATTGTCGACAATGTACCGTCAGCATCCGCCATCACAATGCCCATGCACACCAACAAGGCACCTTTTGACAACAATGACGTCCGCATGGCGCTGAAGCTTGCCATGGACCGTGAGGAAATCGTCGAAAAGATCGCGTTCGGCGCGGCGACTCTGGGCAACGATTTCCACCACAACGCAGCAATGCCGTATTTTCCTGCGGACATACCGCAGAGGGAATATGATCCTGAGAAAGCCGCAGCACTTTGGAAAAAGGCCGGTATGGAAGGTCAGACGCTCCAGGTTTCGAGCGCGGACTCGATCACGACAGGGGCGATCGACTTGCTCGTGCTCTACTCCGAACAAGCGAAAGCCGCCGGCATTGACATTCAGCCCATTCGCGAGCCGAACGATGGCTATTGGTCGGACGTGTGGCTGAAAAAGCCGTGGATGATGTCGAATTGGGGCGCGCGCCCGACGCCAGACGTGATGTATACGCTTACCTATAAGGCCGGTGCGCCGTGGAACGAGACCTTCTGGGACAATGCCCGCTTCAACGAGCTACTGATCATGGGCAAGGGTGAACTCGACGACACCAAACGCGCCGAGATCTATCGCGAGATGGGTATGATCCTGCGTGATGAAGGTGGAACTTTGATCCCCTATTTCCCCAATTATGTGACCGGGCGACGCAAGAACGTTCAGAACATTGGGCAGGTCGCAGCCAGCTGGGCCATGGACAGCTTCCGGGCCGGCAGCCGCTGGTGGTTCGAAAGCTGACAAAATAATCAGGCTTGCACTCTCTGTGCGAGGCCTGATGCGCCCTGGCGAAACTCGTTCTTCCGGTTTCGCCAGGGCAATCGAAAGATCTCGGGGCTGGTTGCCTTTGAATTGCGCTAGTCAGACAGCTCTGGAAAAACACTGGTTTTCTTAACGACGCCGTAGACAAAGCTGGTGTCGATTGAGCCAATCCCTCCGACAGGGTGTAGGCGTTGTCGAACGAACCGTTCGTAATCTGCCAGGTCAGACACAACCACGCGCAAGAGGTAGTCGGAGAGACCGGTCATCACAAAACACTCCAGAACTTCGGGGATAGACCGGACGCGATCTTCAAATTGCTTAACCGTGCCTTCCACATGCCTTTCCAGACTTACGCGCACGAATGCGGTGACAGGAAGTCCGTAGGCCTCCCCTTCCACATCAATGCTGTAGCCTTTGATGACCCCATCGCGCTCTAGGTTCCGCAGTCTGCGCAGGCATGGGGATGGTGACAGGTTGACCTCTTCAGACAGATCAAGATTCGTCATTCGTCCGTTTCGTTGCAGCGCACGGATGATCTTGCGATCTGTAGCGTCAAGTTTGGATTCTTTTGGCATGTTATTCCAACATTGCTCCATTTTTAGGTCATAATAGCAACTTTTAGCCTTTCAATACAGATTAATATGCCTGCATGGGCAAAAGGAATATCAGTATGACAAAGGGCAAATCGGGCTTCGCAACTCGGGCAATTCACCATGGTTACGACGCGCAATCCCATCTTGGGTCGCTCAATCCACCGGTATATCTGACCTCCACGTTCACTTTCGAAAACGCCGAAGCGGGCGGCGCGATGTTTGCTGGTGAGCGCGACGGGCATTTCTACAGCCGCATCTCGAACCCAACACTCGACCAGTTGGAACAACGTATTGCGAGCCTGGAAGGTGCAGAGGCCGGTTTGGCAACCGCCTCGGGTATGGGGGCAATCACCTCGGTCTTCTGGTCCTTCGTCAAAGCGGGAGATGAGGTGATCATCGATAAGACGCTCTATGGCTGCACTTTCGCCTTCCTCAGTCACGGTCTCACCCGTTTCAACGTAAAGGTGACACCGGTTGACATGACTGTTCCAACCAACCTTGCCGAGGCCATGAGCGCGCGCACCAAGATCGTTTTCTTCGAGACGCCGGCAAACCCGAATAACCGCCTCGTCGATATCGCGGCAATATCCGAGATTGCGCATCGCGCGGGTGCAAAGGTTGTGGTCGACAACACCTATGCCACGCCTGTTCTGACCCGTCCCATTGAACACGGCGCTGATATTGTTGTGCATTCTGCCACCAAGTATCTGGGCGGGCATGGTGATCTTGTGGCGGGCCTCATCGTCGGCTCCAAGGAGGACATGACCCAGGTTCGCCTCATCGGTCTGAAGGATATGACCGGAGCGGTCATGTCCCCCTTTACCGCCATGCTGATCATGCGCGGAATCAAGACACTGGAGCTGCGTGTCGAACGCCATTCACGGTCAGCATTGCAGGTCGCACGAACGCTTGAGGAACACCCGGCGGTAGAGAGCGTGCATTACCCGGGGCTGGAGAGCTTTGCCCAAGGCGATCTCGCCAGGTGCCAGATGTCTCAGTTCGGGGGCATGATCCCGTTTGAGGTGAAGGGAGGAAAAGCGGGCGGCATCGCGATGATGAACCGACTGCAAATGATCCAGCGCGCTGTCAGCCTGGGCGACGCAGAAAGCCTGATCCAGCATCCCGCCAGCATGACCCATTCCACCTACACACCCGAAGAGCGCGCCGCCCACGGCATCGGAGAAGGCCTTGTGCGCCTGTCGGTCGGATTGGAGACGGTTGATGACATTATCGACGATCTGATGGGCGCCCTATCACAACACAATCAGGCTGCAGCGTGATTTTCACGCCCGACCGTTGCACATAAACGGAGACAAAGATGTCCAAGAAACCTCTATACGGAGACGCCACAAGCCAAGCTGCGACGCGCATTTCAGGTCGTTGGATCAACGATTTGGACCGCAGTCGTCAAGCTGGGCCGCATTTGGAGGCCCACCCGATGGATGGCATGGGCATGTCAACCAAGGCGGTGCATGCGGGCACGCATGATGATCCGCGGACTGGCGCTGTCGGCACACCGATCTATCAAACCTCAACTTTCATCCTTCACGAAGAAACCTATGGCTCAATCGAGGAAGGATTCGGGCGCGATCGTTTCATTTACACGCGCTATGGCAACCCGTCGCAGTGGTCCGTACAGGAAAAACTCGCGACGCTAGAGGGTGCGGAAAGCGCCATTGTGTTCAGTTCCGGCATGGCAGCGATCACAGCGGCAGTTATGGCTCTGGTAGACAAAGGTGCGCATGTGGTCGCGGCAAGCGACCTGTACGGTGGTACGTACAACCTCTTCAATCAGGAGTTCCCATCGCTTGGCATGTCCGCCACCTTGGTCGACAGCTATGACCTTGACGCAATCGAGGCGGCAATCCTGCCCAACACCCAAATCCTCTACTTTGAGGTGATCACGAACCCGGTACTGAAGGTCGTCGACATCCCTGCACTGGTAGATATCGCCAAACGGCACAATCTGCGCCTGATTGTCGATAGCACATTTGCTCCCCCTCCAGTGATGAAGCCCTTGGAATTGGGCGTGGATCTCGTCGTGCATTCGGCCTCCAAATACCTCAATGGACACTCAGATCTCATCGCGGGTGTTGTATGTGGGCCGCGCAAGCTGGTCGATATGGTTTGGCCGCGCCTATTGAATTATGGTGGTTCGCTGGACCCCCATGCCTGCTTCCTGCTGGAGCGGGGATTGAAAACTCTCGACATCCGTATGAAGGCGCATGAGGCAAGTGCCACTGCGCTGGCCTCTTTCCTCGAAACGCATCCGGCAGTCGAGAGGGTCCTATATCCAATGTTACCAAGCCATCCAGACCACGCCCGCGCAAAAGAGCTGATGAATATGGGTACCGGCAATGTGACGTTCTTTGTCAAAGGCGGCGATCAGGCTGCACTGGCCCTGCTGGATCATTTGAAATTGCCCAAACAGGCCACCAGCCTTGGCGGAATTGAAAGTCTGATCAGCCTGCCGTTCAACTCGTCACAAGCCACAATGACGGCGCGCCAGCGCGCGGACATCGGAATTCATCCCGGCTGTGTGCGGCTCTCGGTGGGGATCGAGGATCCCGATGATCTGATCGCAGACTTTGACCACGCTCTGAACACAATCTCTTCCATGAAAGGTGCCGCATAATGCGCAACTCCATTCCCACCGCTGCCCTTAGCGAGTTCGTCAACGAGGTCGTCAACGCACCCGAAGAAGGGCTGATGTCCTATGGCATCGAGATTGACTGGGAAAGCGGCACGCGCACCCGCACTCAAACCAAGCCCATGCTCGTCGGGCCTCATCGCGTCAGCCGCAGCTTCGAATGGAAAGCGGATGAGCCGCGTCAGTTGATGGGCAATAACCACGGGCCAAACCCGCAGGAATTACTCCTTTCTGGGCTGGGATCATGCATGATGGTCAGTTTCATTGCAGGTGCGACCGCGGAAGGTATTCAACTGGAATCGGTCAAGCTTGATTTTGAAGGTGTGCTGGATCTGCGCGGTTTTTTCGGGCTTGGCACCAACGCAACCGTTGGATTTCCAGAGCTCAATTATACCCTGCATGTGTCCGGCGATGGCACGCCCGAACAATTCGAGGCGCTGCATCAAAGGGCGATTTCGCATAGCCCGAACGCCCAGACCATCGTCAATCCGGTCAATCTGAACGGTAAAATCGTCAGCACACAAATCGCGGAGTAATCCGCTGAACACCTGAACAGGAAACCTGTCATGCCCACCGACATTCAGCATCTCAAGACCATCGAGCAGCGCCTGTTGTGGCTGTCGCACTGGATGATCCACCATGCCAATCACATCCGTCCCAAAGTGGATGGGATCAAGGTGGGCGGGCACCAGGCATCATCGGCCTCCATGGTATCGATCATGACAGCGCTCTATTTCTCGACGCTGCGGCCCGAAGACCGGGTGGCGGTGAAACCGCACGCCTCGCCGATCTTTCACGCGATGCAATATCTCATGGGTAACCAAACCCGCGAGAAGATGGAAAATTTCCGTGGCTTCGGCGGGGTGCAAAGCTATCCCAGCCGCACCAAGGATATTGATGACGTGGATTTTTCTACCGGGTCGGTCGGGCTGGGTGTAGCGATCACCTCCTTTGCGTCGATCATTCAGGATTACATCAAGGCCAAAAGCTGGGGCAGTGATGCGCCGATGGGGCGGATGGTGGCGCTTGTGGGCGATGCAGAACTGGACGAAGGCAATATCTACGAGGCCTTGCAAGAGGGTTGGAAGAACGACCTTCGCAACACCTGGTGGATCATCGACTATAATCGGCAGTCGCTGGATGGCGTTGTGCGCGAAGGCTTGTTCGAGCGGATCGAGAAGATCTTTGACGCGTTCGGCTGGGATGTGGTGCGCGTCAAACATGGTGTATTGCAACGTGCGGCCTTTGATGAACCCGGCGGCGACAAGTTGCGTGATTGGATCGATGCCTGCCCAAACCAGGAGTATTCCGCGCTGACGTTCATGGGCGGAGCCGTCTGGCGCAAACGCCTGATGGAAGATCTGGGCGATCAGGGGGATGTGACGGCACTCCTTGACCGGCGTTCGGATGATGAACTCGCGGCGCTGATGGAAAACCTCGGCGGCAACTGCGTCGAGACCATGGCCAATACCTTCGCGGCCATAGAGCATGACCGACCAACTTGTTTTCTGGCCTATACGATCAAAGGCTGGGGCACACCGATTGCCGGACACAAGGACAATCACGGCGGCTTGATGAACACGACGCAATTCGCCGAATGGCAACGTCACATGGGCATTGCCGAGGGCGAGGAATGGGAGCCACTTGCCAGCGCTCCCGACCCGACCTCGCTGCAGCAGTTCTTGTCAAATGTTCCCTTCTTCGCCAAGGGTCCGCGTCGCTTTCAAGATAAATCAATTGACGTTCCGACGATTGAGTTGGATTCAGATCGCGAAATCTCGACACAAATGGCTTTCGGCAAGATTCTAGACGACCTCAGCAAGGGCGACAGCGAACTGGCGGCTCGGATCGTGACCACTTCGCCAGACGTGACGGGCACCACAAACCTTGGCCCTTGGGTGAACCGGCGCAAGCTCTTTGCGCGAACTCAGCAGGCTGATGCCTTTATCGAACACCGGATCCCGTCCACTGCAAAATGGGAATTCACACCCGAGGGTCAGCATATCGAACTTGGCATCGCCGAGATGAACTTGATGCTGCTCCTTGGAGCCGCAGGGTTGAGCCACAGCCTTTTCGGCAAACGTCTGATCCCGATTGGCACGCTCTACGATCCATTCGTGGCCCGTGGACTCGATGCGCTCAACTATGCTTGCTACCAAGATGCGCGGTTTATGCTGGTCGGCACACCTTCAGGGGTGACGCTGGCCCCCGAAGGTGGGGCGCACCAGTCGATCGGAAGCCCGTTGATCGGGATGTCCCAGGATGGGCTCGCGGCATTTGAACCAGCGTTTGCGGACGAACTGGCTGTCATCATGGAATGGGCTTTTGATTATCTGCAACGCGACGGCGAGGGTGATCCTGACGAACGCACATGGCTGAGGGACGAAACCGGTGGCTCCGTTTATCTACGGCTCACCACCAATCCGATTGAGCAGCCCGGCAAGCGGCATGATGATGCCTTCCGCCAAGGCGCGATTGACGGTGCGTATTGGTTGCGCAAGCCCGGGCCAAACTGCGAAGTGGTGATCGCCTATCAGGGTGCGGTGGCCCCCGAGGCCATCAAAGCTGCAGGAATGATTGGAGAAGGACGCCGCGACATCGGGGTGCTGGCAGTCACTTCGGCCGACCGCCTGAACGCAGGCTGGACCGCCGCACAACGCGCCCGTTCACGCGGAGCGAAAAACGCCACCTGCCATACTGAAACTTTGATGCGAAACCTTCCCGCACATTGCAAGCTGGTGACGGTGATCGATGGACACCCTGCTACTCTGTCGTGGCTGGGCAGTGTCTGTGGACACAGGACGATCCCGTTGGGCATCGAGCATTTTGGGCAGACCGGCACCATCGGCGAGCTATACGCCCATCACGGGATCGATGCCGCAACGATCATGCGCAAGGTTCAAAACCTGACCGACGGCAAAGAATTTGCAACCCGCTACAAATCGATGGTTTAGGAATGAAATTTGGCTTTCGTGATCAGCCCCATGGGGCGTCTGACCTTGAACATGCTGCTCAGCTTTGCCCAATTCGAACGGGAAGTCACCGCCGAGCGCATTCGCGACAAGATCGCGGCCTCCAAGAAGAAGGGACTCTGGATGGGCGGCACGGTCCCCTTGGGATATCTCCCCGAGGGTAGAAGCCTGAAGATTGATCCTGAGACGGCACCGGTGATCAGAAGACTGGTGGCGCTCTATCAGGAGAACCGCAGCCTGTCCCAGGTGACGACCATTGCCAGAGCCGAAGGGCTCAGCAGCCGCCGAGTTGTTGATCCTGCAACACGTCAGGTTCGCGGTGGCAGGCCCCTTTCTCGCGGACACATCCACCAGATCCTCACCAACCCGATCTACGCCGGAAGCATCCGCCACAAGACGGCCATCTATCCGGGTCAACACCGACCATTGATTGAACCTTCGGAATGGGACGCGTTGCAAGAGCTTCTGTCCAAATACGCCGCCCGCAGGCGCGGAACGCGCAATGCCGGGACGAGGGCTCCGCTCTGCGGCAAGATCATCGATGCGAACGGAAACGGTCTCACACCAACCCATACCACTAAGAACGGCAAGCGGCTGCGTTACTACATCTCCCGCTGTCTGGTCACGGGCAATGTCGCTGAGCACCCAGAAGCCTGGCGTTTGCCTGCGATCGCGCTGGAGGATCGCGTCGCTGACCTTGTGATTGGGCAACTTGGCACCCCCCGCATCGTTGCATCGTTAAGCAAACAAAATACGGCGTCCACCGTGTCGAACCTGGCGAAGACCATTGAAACCGCGATTACTACGTTGTTGTCTCAACCACGAGAATGCGTGCTTGATCTGGTGACGCTGGTCAGACTTGCCG
>Ga0316205_10000477_pt1 | contig 73102 bp, 54 predicted proteins | sample 3monthpyrite_MG_FD_204941 | JGI IMG/M metagenome (GOLD analysis project Ga0316205, IMG submission 204941) | Microbial mat bacterial communities from mineral coupon in-situ incubated in ocean water Damariscotta River, Maine, United States -... | ecosystem: Environmental > Aquatic > Marine >...
CGCGACGATTTCCACGATTTGCCAACACACCACGTTCACTGCTTTGCTCAAATGCGCCATTCACAACACTCCAAGCAGAGGCACCAGGAACGTCATCAATTAAGAACCAATCTTCACCATTTCCTGAACTGAAATCTTCGCTATAAGGGAAGCTATTCACGGTTATGGTAAAAGGCTCAGACATTTCAGATAAATTATTTGCCGCATCATAAGCTTGAACAGCATAAGTGATTGTATCGCCTGCTGTACGACCCAAGTGCGCATATCGATTATCAGGCACATCAATTCCATTGGGGTTGTTATTGATATAAACTTTGTAACCCGCAACATTACTACCCACATCCGTAGAAGCATCCCAGTTAAGACTAACTTGTGTAGCAGTCCAAGTACGCGCTACTAAATTTGTAGGCGTGCTAGGTGAAACCAAATCTTCAACGCCAACTTGGAAGCTCTGTTCTGCAAATTTTATCGGCACACCATTATCACTGACATTAACGGTGACATCGTGAGAGCCGGCAGACAATTGTTCAGCAGTTGGTGACCAAGAGATGCTACCTGATATTGGGTCAATCACCATACCTGTCGGAGCTGTGGTCAGTGAATACGCCAATGTATCGTTAGTATCTGTTTCAGATGCTACAACATCGTAAACGTACTCCAATCCTGCTTCGGCGGTGGTAATTGGTGTAGACGTAATAATTGGCTGATTATTAAAAGCACTAACACTAATCGTAAATGTTTGAGAGTCTGAGAGTTGTGGGATGCCATCATCTGTTACTTTCAAAACAATAGAAACTTCAGTATAAGAATGCACCGCAGAAGGCGTCCACACAATTTTTAAATTTTCATTATCGATCGACATCCCTTCAGGTATAACAAAACCTTCCGGAGCATATATTTGATAATTCAGTAAATCCCCATTTGTTGTAACATTATCATCTGTTGCAAAGAAGTTATATTCGTAAGCTATATCAGGGGTAGCATTAGTTACAGCAGTAGATTGAATTATTGGTGCAACGTTTGCCTCTGCAACATCGATAAAGAAAATTGAAGGGTCAGACTCTTGAGCAGGCGTACCAGTATCATAGGCAACAACATCGACACGTTGCTGACCAATCTGAGCATCAGTGGGTGTCCAGGTAATTTTGCCTGTTGTGGAATTAATAACCATACCTGCTGGTGCAATTATCAATTTAAAGCGTGGCTCATCACCATTGGCATCCGTTGCGGTAACAGTATAGTCATACATTACACCTTCGTGTGCTGTTACAATATGTGTAGAAGTAATAACAGGTGCTACATTAGTTTCAGCAACACTAATGGTGAACGGCTGAGTAACTGTCATCGCTGGCACACCGTTATCTGTCACTGTGACAGTAACAAAATGTAAACCGGATTGTGTATCAGATGGTGTCCATGTGATTTTACCATTCTGGTTAATGGCCATACCTTCTGAACCTGCTAAGGTATAAGTTAAGGAATCATTGTTTGCATCAGCACTAATTACATTGTAGACATAAGATACGTTTTCACTTGCATTAACAACAGGAGTGGAAGTAATAGTAGGTGCCACATTAGATTCAGCAACACTAATGGTAAACGGCTGAGTAGCTGTCATCGCTGGCACACCGTTATCCGTCACTGTGACAGCAACAAGATGTAGACCAGATTGCGTATTAGAAGGTGTCCATGAAATTTTGCCATTCTGGTTAATGGTCATACCTTCTGGACCTGTTAAGGTATAGGTTAATATATCATTATTAGCATCAACACCAATTACATTGTAGGCATAAGTTACATTTTCAGTTGCAACGATAACAGGAGTGGAAGTAATAGTAGGTGCAACATTTGATTCCTCGACAAGAATGAATAAATTTTTGGTAGAACTCATCGAAGGGGTACCATTATCAGAAACTGTAACTCTGAGTTCATGTCTGCCAGATTGATTAGCAGTGGGTGTCCATGAGATTACACCATTATTATCAATTTCCATGTTTTCAGGTGCAGCAATTAAAGAAAACTTCAAAGCGTCTTTATTTGCATCAGTTGCAATTACCTTATCTGAATAAATTTCGCCTTCTTTAGCAGCCTTAAGTGTATTGGAAGTGATTTGAGGCGGAATATTTGATTCTGTCACTGAAATTGTAAAACTTTGCTCGGCCTCAAGTGGCGGTGTACCATTGTCAATGACAGAAATTGTGACATTATGGATACCAGCTTGATAAATCGTTGGTGTCCAAGTGATTATTCCGGTTGTCTCTTCGATGCTTAAGCCAACAGGCCCGTTTAACAATAAAAATTTGTGCTGATCTTCTTTGTTTTCATCAGTCGCAATAACCTGATAAATATAGCCATCACCTTCTTTGGCAATTTTAATTGCTTCTGATGTAATGATTGGTGAAATATTTTGCTCTTTGACAGTGACTAAAAATTGTTGAAAATCCGTTAAACTACCTAAACCATCATCTGTTACTAAAATTGATACTATATATGAATCAATTTGATAAGAGTCAGGTTGCCAGCTAATTAAACCAGTGTCAGGATCAATACTCATACCTTCTGGCGCTTCAGACAAAGAATAAGTAAGTATATCTCTGTTTTCGTCGGTGGCTTTAACTTGGTAGTAATAATCTGCTTTTTCGATTGCTTGTTCAATCGGTTTGGAAATAATAGTGGGAGGAATATTTGCATCGAGCAACGTAACGGTTAACAACTGTGCTGTCCCATCTAGCTCTATAGAAGAGAACAGCCTGTCATCGATTGTCATCTTTACATTATAAATATCATTTAATTTATTGGCACTTGTGACAATAATGCGTAAATTTTTCTGAATAGAGTTATCACTATAAGTTCCCTCAACATCAACTTCCTGATTTTCTAAAAGTTGGGAAAGCATAATATCTTCGGGTAGTCTAATTGATTGTAGAATTGCGTCTTCGCTTGGCGTTACACTAATTTTTGTTGTTGTACTGTGTTCTTGATAATTTGCATAAATAGTTACTTCTTCGACAATATTTTTAGTCGTTAATAAACCTAAATTAGAGATAGACAAAATATCTATGTTTTCGCTTCTCCAAACAACATCTTCATTGATTTCCTTTTGGTTGCCGTCGCTATATTGAGCGATTAAATGCAGTTCTTTAGACCGATTTGTAAATATTGTTTTTTCATCAATCTGAATCAAAATATTAGTGATAACCGGTGGTTTAACTTCAAGATTAAAGTCTTGGTAACTATAAAGCTCAGGTGTACCGTTATCAAAAACTTTAACTTTAATTGTATGGCTACCAATTTGATCTAATGAAGGTGTCCAACGAATTATCCCATCTGATTGCAAAATCATGTTTTCTGGTGAGCTTTCCAAAAAGTAGGATAAGATATCAGTAATATTTTTATCCTTAGCTACTACTTTATATTCATATGTTTCACCGATTAAAATTGTATTTGGTGAAGTGGATATTATCTCTGGTGTAACATTAGATTCCGCGACATTGATTTGAAAATTTTGAGTGGTTTCTAACGGTGGTATACCGTTATCTTGAGCATATACCATAACGTCATGGATGCCTGCTTGTGATGTTGTTGGTAACCAGGAGATTTTCCCGGTCGCTGGATTTATACTCATAGCAATGGGTGAGCTTTCTAGTCTATAAGTAATTACATCTCCTGAGTTTACGTCATCAGCGATAACTTCGTAGGTAAATTTTTCACCTTCGATTGCAGTAAGAATTGGAGTGGAAATAATTTTTGGCTCAACGTTGTTCGATAAAACTGTAAGTGTATATTGCTGTTTGTCGGATAACTGGTTTAGTCCATCATCAAAGACAGTGATATTGATTTGGTGCTCGCCAATTTGATCTGAATTTGGTATCCAGGTAATTAGCCCAGAAAATTTTTCAATTTCGATATTTGATAGGTCGGTTGAAATTGCGTAGCTTAAATTATCTCCGTCTAAATCTTTAGCTACCACTTGGTAAATATATGTTGAACCGCTAACAATTTCTTGAGTGGGAATGGAAACGATATCAGGTGGGGTGTTTGTTTGTATTTCTGAAATCAAAATATTATTTGACGAGTTGTCTGGCAAAGTTGCAGAAAATACTTTGTCACTAATTTCAAATTTTGCAGTACTACCGCTATCGATTGTATTTAAGCCTGTAAGTTTCACTGTTAAATTCTTATCTATAGAGCCATCACTATATGTCGCACTTACTACTAGCTCTTGGCCAATAATTAAATCAGAAGTAATGGATTTTTCAGGTGTTTCTATCTCGATCAGTTTTTCACTAACATTCGGCACAATCTCAATTGTTTTCGATTCTATGAAATCGTTATAAGATGCTGTAACCGTCACTTCATCAACAAAATTGTTGGCTATGAGCATGCCTTTATTTGAAATTTTTGCGATCTCTGGGTCGTTTATTTCCCAACTAATTTCTTCAGTTATATCTGATTCAGTGCCATCGTTATATAAGGCGATAACTTTAAATTGTGAGGATTGCTTGGTATAGATTTTATTGGATTGAAATTCAATAGAGATGCTTGTGATTTCTTTATCACTTGACGACCCTCCACCGCAAGCTGTTAGAAGCCCAATAAGTAGAATACAAGCAATTAATCTGTACATTCCGCTATAACCCAGCATGGGTAATTCTCCAATAAGTTACAACAGAATAATGCTGTTGCATATATAAGTGGGTATTATAATATTCGAAGAAAAACGATTTTTTGATGGTTACTTGTTTAAATATAAACGAGCGATGCATTAATGGATCTTTTTTTCAAATTATAATTATTTTAATTAAAAGTTTAAGCTGTTGATCGGCAATAGAATTCAGTTATATGCCTTCTGTTGAGATTAAAATTAAAACTATTAACCAACCTTTATAGATGCTACACGTTTTGACATTAATTTCAATTGAAAATTTTAATTGTTTAGTCTTAGGAATCACTTACATACAAAGTTTGGTGGAAGGTTTGTGCGCTCTTAATTAGCTAATTTAGCAGAGTTTTTCTTCACTTTAAAAAACAAATTGTTGAAGTAATATATTCGAGCATGTGTTTTAGGTGAAGTTGATATGATGTAGCTTATTGCTAAGTGTTGTTAACATACTACTTTTTCTGTCGTTGAAAAAAATCTTTAGTATTGTTCTATGAGTCACGGAAAGAGTTTCCGGTTGCTGGAATTAAGTCAATTTTAAGAACGATTATTTATTTCAATAAGTTGTTGTTTTGTTTCAGCATAAATTGCTCTGGCATTATGTATAGTCATTAAGTGCTAATTCAAATTGACTCTCTACGATACTGAAAGGGGTAGTATGAACTAAATCCCAAGCACGTGACTCACCAATGACTTTCGTTGCAGCTTGGAAGCCTGCATTTAAATCAGGTGGTCGGTGTGTTGCGTTGTGAGCATCCGACGCCAATACAGTGCACCAATTATTTTTCAAGATTTGATCAGCTCTTTTCTTTGCTTTGTCACCAAAATAACCAGAAACAGAGCTGGCAGTTACTTGAAATAAACAGCCTAGATCGACAAAAGGATTAAGCTTCCTTAAGTTACTCATGACATCTTTATTTCGTTCGGGGTGAGCGATCATAGGTAAAATGCCACGATTAATAAACGCACGTACTAATTTAGCACTACTAGCGGGAATCATGTTATGCGGGAATTCAAGCAACATGACTTTACGGCCTTCATATTCACCAAGAAAAGGAATTTCATCTTTATCAATCATCTCGATGATTTCGGAAGAAATTCTGACTTCCGCAGCCATACCTAGTTCAAGTTCAATATTATGGCACTCAAGTGCATCTTTGAAATCTTCGTACCGAGAAAAAATCAATTCAAAGTAATTGTCATAGCGACCAGGGTGAATGTGGGGTGTCACAACAGAATGTGTAATCCCATTTTGTGAAGCAAGTAAGGCTAGCTTTAAAGCTTCGCCCATGGATCGGGGTCCATCATCAATTTCAGGTAATAAATGACAATGAATATCAATCATGGTCAATGAGCCTTTTATATAATGTAGCTGGTGAAATAAATAACCAAAGCTAATTGAGATTAGAAAACGAAACTATTATATAAAAATTTGAAAAAAGTTTCACCAGCTAGATTAATTAAAGGTACTCCATATAAGAGAAAAAGCGATATTATGTGGGATATATAATCATTTTGAATAAACTTACTTTGGCATCATAAAATATGCTGTAAAAATTAATCAAAAATACTGATAAACGTCCAGTCATGACAATTAGCAAATTAAATTGTTAATAACGAAGTTGTGGTGAAATCTGTAACAGTGTTTCCATTCAAATAAGCAATGTTTTGCCATAAAATTAACTAAAACATATTAGGAAATTGATGTATTATACTGCGCGCAGTTGAATATTGGGTTAATAGATTTTTCATTGCGGCGGCCAAAAAACAACCATGGAATTAATTTCATTAATATTCTCGCGAATGAACCTACTGCTCGTGTATAATTCGATCAGTTTGATGGCAAAAATAATATCGAGTAAGGAAATATGCACTCTAAGCAAAATGGTAGAAAACTAGGTATTGTGCGGACAACGTTTGGATTGTTGTTTTTTATAACCTCTTTTGGTCTCTTCTCTGCAGAAAAAAACTATCCACTATTAGCGGACGATATACTCCATATATCAGTATGGAAAGAAACTGACTTACAAAGAGAAGTCCTCGTACGACCAGATGGGAAAATCTCATTTCCACTTGCAGGGCATATTATTGCAGCAGGTCGAACACCGGAAGAAGTTGAGCAAGCAATCGCAGAAAAGCTAAGTCGATTTATACCCGACCCAGTCGTCACTGTTGCAGTATCGAAATTAGCGGGTTTTAAAATTTATGTCTTAGGTAAAGTGGCAAAGCCAGGTGAATATATTGTTTCACAAATGAATGTTATGCAAGCACTCAGTTTAGCGGGTGGGTTGACGCGTTTTGCCAGTGAAAATAAAATAAAAATCCTAAGAAAAATTGACGATAAGCAAACTGTTATTGCTTTTAACTATGGACAGGTTGCCGATGGCAAAAGTTTGAAACAAAATATTAGTTTAAAACCCGGCGATGTTCTGGTTGTGCGATAATAGTTAATATGGTTAAAAGTGGTATCAACTTTTATCAGTGTTTATATCCTTCAATCGTTACAATTAGCATGATGAGTTGGCAGTCTGTCATTGCTGCGGAGTGGAGCGTTGAACCAAGCATATCAGCTCGAACCAATTTTAATAACAATGTTTGGGTAAGTGAAAAATCGAAAAATCAAATCTTAGATGTAAGAATAAAGCCTAGCCTGAAATTCAATCGAGAAAGTGAAAATAGTTTACTTTCGTTGGAAACGAGTTGGGCGCAGAAAAAATATATCAGTAAAGATGATGAAACTAGAGGTCTCTTTGGCGCTAAAATAGATTTTAAAAAAGAATGGAGTAAACAACTGTTTCAAGTGGATGCGGCTTATATTGAAATCTCAACCATCAACAGTGAAACAACGGATGGTAATAAAACACTGATAGAAACCATAAGGACTGAAAAAAAAATAACCCCTTTGTGGCGAACATTAATAACGTCTAACTTTAGCTTGGATTTGAGTATGCGTTATTCCAGTGTTGAATTTGAAAAAACGGAACAGCAGTGGTTTGATTATCGTAATATTTCTCCCAGTTTAACAGGCATATATCAAATTACTGAAAATCTGCAGTGGAATATTGCCACAGGCGCAAGTCGATATGAGTTGGCCGACTTTGATTACGCTGTCGATAGCTTGTTTTTACAGACTGGGGTGAGGTTGGGGTTAAATGAAAACTCCAATGCGGGCTTAGTGTTAGGAGCACAACGCATCCACAGTGAGTTAAAACAGATATCGCAAAGCAATGACACGGAAACAATTATTAACAACTCAGCTCAGTTTACACTGGAAGCTGATTACGGTTTGACCTTTGAAAAAGGCAATATCAGTTTTATGCTTAGTCGTAATTTAACACCAACATCACAAGGTAATGTGCAATACACTGACCAAGGGCAGATATTGACAAAATATTCTTGGTCGGAAAACTTATTTTCATCGTTAAAACTTAGTGCTGAAAAAAGAGATAATATAAATAATGCTTCGAATACGGCTAATCAGTACAAGACAATTGCAACGCATGTTCGAACCAGTTGGCAAAAAAATGAAAACTGGCGTTTAACCCTATCATATCGCTGGTTAATACGGAAATATGATCGCCAAAATACATGGATTGATAGTCACAAGATAACGTTGTCTACACGTTATGTATGGGATAAGAAAGTATTTTCACACAAGTAAATCAAATAAATTAAGAATTTAATACCCATGACCCAACAAAATGAAAAAACCTTAAGCGATTATATCAGCGCATTCAAGCGTAGAAAATGGCAGATGATATTGCCAGCAATGTTGATATTCAGCATCGCTTTAGCCATTGCTCTAAGTTTGCCTGCTGTCTACCGTTCACAAGCAACTATCTTAATTGAGCGGCAAAATATTCCCACTGATTTAGTGAGAACCACGGTAACGGGTTATGCTGATGAACAAGTGCAATTGCTGAGTCAGCAAGTAATGACAACTGATAATTTGCTTGGTGTTATAAAAAAATATGACTTATATAAAGTAGAGCGAGAAGATAGCACCACAGAAGAAATTTTATCGATAATGCGATCAGCAACAGTTTTAGAGATGGTTAGCGCTGATGTTGTGGATCCGCGCAGTGGTCGGCCAGGTCAGGCAACAATTGCATTCATGTTGTCTTACGAAAGTAAATCCCCTTCATTGGCACAAAAAGTAACGAATGAATTAGTAACGTTATATTTAAATGAGAATTTAAAATCCCGTTCGGAAAAAGCGGCACAAGCCTCCGGCTTTTTAGCTGATGAGGCAAATAGGCTTAGTGAAAAACTCCAACTTCTTGAGAAGAAATTAGCACATTTTAAAGAAGAAAATATCAATCAATTGCCTGAGCTTACATCGCTCAATTTGCAATTATTACAGCGCACGGAGCAAGAAGTTGCTGAAATAAAACGTGAGATCAGCCTGCGAGAAGAACGAAAAATTTATTTGCAATCCGAGTTGGCGCAAATGAGTCCAAATAAAATGCTCGTGATGCCGTCAGGCGAGCGAGTAATGGGTTCGGAAGACCGCTTAAAAGCGTTAGAAATGGAATATCTTCGGGTTGTTTCTGCGTATAAAGCAGATCATCCTGATGTTGTGAAATTGAAACGAGAAATTCAATTGTTAAGGTCTGAGTTGGGTGGAGGCATTGATCAACAAGACTACGAAAAACAATTAATGCTCAATCGAGAAAAGCTGGCTGAATTGAAGCAGCAATATGAACTGGATCACCCAGAAGTGCAAAACCAAGAACGTATCATAAATGCGTTGATAATCCAGCGAGATAATACGAATTTTGCTCATTCTGTTGAATCATCAATTAAGCCCGACAATCCAGCCTTTATACAGTTAAAAGCCCAACTGGAAGCGACAGAAAGTGAGGTGGCTTCTTTAAAAAGACGCTTAACAGAAAAGGCCACAGACTTAAAAGCCTATGAAATACGTTTAATAAAAACACCACAAGTAGAGCGCGAGTACCGGCAATTATCGCGTGATTATGAAAATGTATCATTAAAATATCGAGAAATTAGCGGCAAGCAAATCGAAGCAGAATTGGCAGAGCAGTTGGAAAAAGAAAGCAAAGGTGATCGATTGTCATTAATCGAACCCCCCTTATTGCCGGAAAAGGCAGCTAAACCTAATCGATTGGCAATCATCTTCTTGGGGTTTGTATTTGCAATCGGTGGCGGAATTGGCCTGGTGGCAATACTAGAAAGCTTGGACCGAAAAGTCAGAGGCCGTGGACATGTGGCTGCCATCTTGGGAGAAGAACCTCTGGTTATGGTGCCTTACATGCCGGGTATAGATGAGCAACGTAATGCAACTCGAATGAAAAGTTTAGTGCTCGCAGTGATATTAATTTTAGGGATAGGAATATTGCTAGGAATTCACTATTTTTATAAACCATTGGATGTACTTTGGTTTGTTGTCTTAAATAAAATAAGTTAGGTCAATTAGCAGGTATTGAAATGGAAAAAAGAAAAAAAGCATTTGACGATGCCGCAGCAAGGCGTCAAGGACATTTAGAAAAGCCGGAGAAAACGGTGGTTCCTAGCCGAGCGCCAGTTGCTGTTGCATACACCAACACAAAGGTTATTCAACCAAACAAGCAATGCCTCCGTGAGAATGGGATAGTTTTGCCGGACCAGCAAGATTACTTTGCCGATGTTTATCGTATGTTGCGAACTAAGGTATTACAGAGTATGCGACAAAATAACTGGAACACTTTAGGTGTTACAAGTGCGCAACCCAATGAAGGTAAGACAGTTACGACAATTAATTTGGCCATGAGTCTTGCTAAGGAACTAAATCAAACGGTTTTATTGGTGGATTTTGATTTGCGCAGGCCAAATGTTAATCGATATTTTGGTCTTGATAATACAGTGGGTCTTAATGACTATATTTTAGGTCATGCTACTATTGAAGAAATTTTCATTAATCCTGGTATTGAGCGCTTAGTTTTATTACCCGGTCGTGAACCTATTCATAATTCGTCTGAAACACTTTCGTCGCCGCAGTTTACAGCGTTGATTGAAGAAATGAAAACACGCTATGCAGATCGTATAGTGCTATTTGATTTGCCGCCTTTACTGATGATGGATGACGCACTAACTATGGCACCTTTTATCGATGCTTTTTTACTGGTTGTTGAAGATGGTGTAACGGAGGAGGATGACTTGCATAGTGCGAAAGAAATGTTATCCAATGTCAATATTATTGGGTCTGTTTTAAATAAATCTGAACACCTACCTAACAAATACGATAAGTACTATGTATGAAGAATACTACAAGCTGACAGAAAACCCTTTTTCGCTGTTACCTGACCCAGCATTTTTATTCTTAAGCGCTAAGCATAAGCGGGCGCTTTCTTTGCTGGAATATGGCGTGATTAAAAATTATGGCATTATTGCGATTACGGGAGAAATAGGCACAGGTAAGACAACCTTGCTTCGTCAATTGCTCAACTCCGTTGATGAAAATGTCAAAATTGGACTTATCAGTAATCCTCATAATTCATTTAGTGAATTATTAAAGTGGGTATTTGTTGCATATGGTTTGAATTATAAAAATAAAGACACCGTAGAACTTTACGATGAATTTGTTAATTTTGTGATTGACGAATACGCAGATAATCATAAAGTTGTCTTAATTATTGATGAAGCGCAAAACATGTCTCCTGCAGCGCTTGAGGAATTGCGTATGTTGAGTAACATCAATGCAGATAAGCACCAAGCCCTTCAAATGATATTGGTAGGTCAACCTGATTTGCGTGAAATACTATTGCAACCCGAGTTAAAACAACTTGTGCAACGTGTTGCTACGGCATATCACTTGACCGCGTTAGATAAGAGTGATGTGGAACCATACATTCACCATCGATTAAAGCACGTTGGTAGCGAGGAAGCTTTATTTCCACCGGCTACAATTGATAAAATATGGATACACAGTCAAGGCGTGCCGCGAATTATCAATACCTTATGTGATACAGCGTTGGTGTATGGTTATGTGGAAAAAGAGTCATTTATATCGCCAGAAATTATTGATAAAGTGATACAAGAGCGTATAGAAACGGGTCTTTTTCAACACGAAACGGATAATTAATTATTATTTCTTAATAAACGGGTAACACCCAAAAACCAACGTTTTAAAAGTTCGCCGGTGTAAATTATTCTGTTCTTATTGACGGGAATCCAATGATTTTCACAGTGGTAACGTCGACAAATTTTCTTGCGAGAGTAACGTTTTAAATCACGTTCAAATCGTGCAAAGCGATCCCAGCGAATACCTGCCATGCAGCGTAAATAGTGTAATCGACAAAGCAAATTTGGCTTAATTCCCTCTGGTAAAGCAGTACCGAAGAGTATATTTACATGATACAAGTGACTTAGCAATACTGACCTCAAGCCATGTGTCTTCATGATTTTTTGAATGTAGTTCCAGTCGATTTCAGCTTTATCATTACATAACAGATTATCCAAATCATGGAGAGAACGTAGGTTAATAATATGATGCTTGTGATAAGCATCGGAGACCTGAGCATGTAGAATAGAGTGCAAAACACGATGAGTGGGAGACAATACAGCGACAGAAAAATCTTCTATGGTTATTGTTTCAGTGTGGCGCCATGCTTCAGCTGTAGGAAGGACTGAAGAGCAAGTGTTAGATAATAATTCATGATGTAACTCAATGGAGCCATACTCGCCTTGTCGAATTAGAGGGGCAATATGATGGTGGTCAGTAAATTTTACACCTTCTTCGGTTGAAGTTTCATAAGCTAATTGTTGAAGTTTATTTACACTCTTTTCTAATTCGCTTTTTGAAATCATTATATCTAAGTCATACATCATGCGTGCACCAATGTCGCCAAATGCGTTTAAAAACAAATATGCGCTACCTTTTAATAAAGCGGGTTTAACATTGATGCTGTTAAGTGCATTAATCGCCTCTATTGCCTGAGTGCTTAATTTTTCATTTCGCTGAGTATTTAAGTTATGCAATTCGTCCAAATAGTCTCGTAATTCTAATGGTATGTATTCAACCAGTCCTTTATTGGAAAGTGAAACCCAAAGGGCAGGTGTTAACATGTTGTTATTTGCTAAAGTGATTACATCTTCCCATACAATGTCATCATTGATAATCTCAGTGCGGAGTTTATCGATATCACTAGAGCTGACCGAAAGACAGGCGCAGAGAAATTTGAAACTGTGAATACGAGATGACATCAGAGTAATTTCTTAATTTCAGAAATTGCATCAGACAAATTATTATATTCCAACGTATAACAAGTCATGCCACTAACCCACTCAACCAAATTGTCCACATGAGAGATTTCGAGATGCCCACCAACATCGTATCCTGCTTCTGTTAATCGACAGAGTGAATCAGACGTACTCACTGGCGAAATATTCATTGGTACGTTTGCGTTATAACTTGGAAAGACGATGTGCTTAACGGCATAACTTTTTTTATGATCATTGTTTAGGGCATTTGCAGGTGGTGGCAGATAACGTACTTGCTTGTTATCCATCCGAGTAAATGTTGGCAATTCATCAATGATCGGAAATAGGGTTGCAAGAATGGGCCAGGATCCCGCTTTAATACCAAGACTTACTGGAACAGATCGAATACGAAGTGTATCTTTACTTAAAATCACTAAATCATCCGTGCAATAGTTATAACCCTCGTTGAGTAAGGCGGCAGTCAGTGTTGACTTACCACTGCCGGAAACGGCTGGTAGTAATATGCACTGATCGCCTTTACTTACTGCACCGGCATGTATTGCTAATAAACAGTCTACTTTTTCATAAGCAAGGGCCAGGATATTTGCATGCATCATTGGCGTAACGGTCTGTTCATCGATACAAAAATCAATAGCTTCCTTGTTTGCGAATAAAACATATTCACTATCATTTTTTGTAATCTTTAGTTCTGTCATTGAGTCAAGTGGTTTTAATACCTCAAGATGTTTTAAAAGTGGGTGCACGATATTAATTTGTGTTTCATTTGAAAAAGTCATCTGAAAACAGCTATCCAACAATTGGTAATATCGGGGGGAAGTAGTCGCAAATTGTTGGTTTTTCGAATAATCATAATTCAATGATGCTTTAATTTTGGGGTTGGTTGGGTAATGTATTTCAGGTTTGTCAAATTCTGATTGTATGAGTCCAGCTGAATCCCACTGGCGTACGATTAGATCAAAATCGTGTTTTGCCTGACTTTCTGTAATCCCAAAGGATTTGACTAGTTCATCTATGACTTTTGGAGTTGGCAATTTTTCTTCCAAACAACACCAAATGAATGCAGCCACGGTATTAAAACGAAAAAGACGTTGCTGATGAATCGAGAAAATTAATAATTCTTGATCTAGCAAATAGCTTTTTACATCGTTTACCAAAATGATTGATTGCGGTTGATTATTTATCAAAATATGACCAGGTTACTGATTGCTAACAGAAAAATAAAAGAATCAAAATGAAGTACAAAGTGCAAGATGCGAACCGCAATGCTGTTCGAAGTGTTTAACAAAATGATTGGAGTAGTGGTTTAATCAGACTTCAAAAAAGAAGGAAAAACAAATTGTTAGATTAGCTACTGAAAATTAGACAATTGTGAAGTTGAGATAAAAGGGGAGCTGGAGTAATGAAAAAAGGGTTGTTACTGAGCAAAAAGAAATTAAGCCAGGCGATGGCACTTCGTCTGGCTTAACGTGATTTAATGACGGTTTTTTCTATCTCGTGTACGAGAAGAATGGCTGTCATTATCATCATCTGAATCAGAAGAGTGCTTACTGCCACCATGTGATCGTGAGGAATCTCTGTTATCTCGAGATCGTGACGAATGTCTATTGTTATGAGAGCGCGAAAAATAACCATCGCGGTCATGGTTACCACCCGGTGAATTCATGACAGAGGCATGACTAGGGTTGGTTAATAGCGTTATTGCGGGTGGCGCGTATAAGGCAAAAACACCTGCCTTTTTAAGGAACGCCCTTCGAGATTCACTGGTGGCTTGTTCAGTTGTTACTTCATTATTTCCATTTACTTTATCAGTCATTCAATAAATCCTCATAAGATACAATTTGGGTTTATCACCTGATCCCTGGCGAATTTACAAAGCTACAAACAATTTGATCAAAAATAGTGCGATTTGCTTGCCAATTATACAATTGGTCTTTATATCAAGGGGTTATATTTTGAGCGCCCGTAGACTGATTCTAGAGCGTAAAGAAATTCGACAGTTTCCATGAGCGATCTAGCAAATATGGCAAATGTGCGAAGATATTCGCAGATTTATTTCACATATTAATTTGTGTTAAATCGATAAAGATTCTCCGGTTTACATTGTATGGCTGGACTGTTTCAAACTTTGGTAGTGAGAGAGTTTAATGAGACCTGGCAACGCAATATTGGCTAAAATAATGAAACCTATGCCAGAGAGTATATTGATGGTAAAACAAAATGTTAAACCAGCAATAAAAATCACAGCAATTAAGAGTATTTCTGTAGACACCTTACTCATAATATCTTCCTGTTTAAGACTGACTATCAATCGTTAGAGCTGAATATAAAAAGGCAGTGATTGAAAAATTTTAATGATGAAGGATAAGCTTTGCTTAATACTAGCACCGTTAAACATTAGCAATGAAAGCTGCGATTTCTAAAAAGTAAATGCATTATGAGAGGTGTTAGTTAGTTAAACCTTAAAAGTTTAAAATATTTAATTTTGAGATGAAAGTTGATTAGTCTTTTTTCAAAACGACTGAGTGCTTTCGAAACTAAAATATTCTACTTGTGAATTTTGATTCTGCCGAACGTAGAATGGGTCTACAAATAGAAGTATTATTCTTTGTTATTAAACGGCTGCCACATTTAATTTTAGAAAAATATTAGTGACAAAAGTAACTATTATTTAATGTTTATTTTTGTAAAAAAATATTTTTTCTAGTGCATGAAAGTGTTTTAATTGCTTGAAAGGTAAATTTTTTAAATTGATGTTTCTTTCGTTTGCCCAGCGTTTTTTTTAGCAGCTTAATCACAAAGCTGAAAAGTAAATAATCTAAGTAAGGTGATATTTTATAGCGGTTTGGATGTTGGCAGTATCGAAGAATAAGCAAGTTTAATGATGGAAGGTAATGCGATATTTGCTAAAATAACGAAGACAATGCCCAATATAATGTTAAGCATAAACCCCAGTGTTATGCCTGTTGCAAAGATTGCTGCAATTAACATTATTTCCATTGAAACACTATTCATGTGATTTTCCTGTGAGTGATTGTTGTTTTAGCTCCAAGCATACATTCAATTGATGCTTGGAGTGTGTGAGCTTGTGCACAGGTAAATGACATTTTTATTGAAAATTTTCCATAATATGTGCGAGCAAAACAGTCCTTGTATATCTATTTTTGGGAGCCACAGTTTCAATTGGTGTTTAGTTTAAAATTTAAACAACAAATCATTAATTATTGTCGAATTATAATGTGTATCAAAAAGCCGACATAAAAATCGTCACACCCTAGAGATATCCTGAGTATAGTCATATGTTTTTTATTATCAAGTACTAATATTAAGTTTTTGGAAAAAATTAAATTGTAGAGTTTGTTATTACGCGGTTGTGTTTTTTATGATCGTAAAATCAATAAAGTGTAATCATTACAATTATGGTTTAGAGGTAATAAATTTTGATGAGGAATGTGTGAGCTTAATAATCATTGGTAACGCGATATTTGCGGCTATGATAAAACTTAGGCCCACTAATATGGTAACTTCGAAGCACAGCGTTAGGCCTGTAATAAAAATGGCAGTTATTAGTAATATTTCTACAGACACGCTATTCATGATATCTCTCTGATTATAAAGTGTTTATTGCTGCAAGAAACACACCGGATGGCTCATTCATAAAAGCGAGTTTAGACGCAAAAAATGGATTTGTAGCGAAAATCATTTTTTATTGTTTTACGAATCACTGGTCTAGTTAAATGAAAATTTAACCAGATGATGATTGAGTGAAGTAGCCCCACGGTATAAATTTTGTTATTAATTTGTTAAAACCAGTATTTGAACATGGTTTAGCAAATATATTTTCGCGAAGTATATATGGTGAGCCACGCTAGTTCAAGTGGCCGTTTTGCTTAATCGCCAGATTTAAGTGATTGCTTACAAAAATACGTATAAATTCTATAATAGTGGTCAAATTGATTGAAATTTGGGATAAGTTCACTGACAGCGAGCCGTGTAAATTAGTTGTATTTATTTTTAAGCTGAATTAGCGATGCTTGATAAGCGAGTTTAAAAAAATCTATTTAACCGCTGTAAAGAAATTCGTATTAAAAACGTACGAAAAAATACTTTGTCGATACTGAGAAAAGAGGTGTCAGGCTGTACTGAAAATAAGGGCAAATTATTAGCGGGTTTAAAATTTGTTTAGAATTTGGATAAGTATCCTTATTGTAAAGTAAAATTACGCATCCTTTTTGGGTAAATCCTCTTCCGTGACGCTTCAAATTAGGGCGATTAGCGAACAACGAAAATATATAAAGACAACGTTAAAGTAAAATGAGTTACAGTGGACTGCGATTTAGGTCATAAATTAAATTATTGCAGCTAGAGAGCGCATGAATTAATCAAGGTTGTGGTAGGGTTGCAGTAAGTAAAAGAAATAAATCTTAAATTTTTCCTATGTCCGTTTTCCCGATCTTAAATCTTATTAATAAAATTTCGATTAATGACCATTTTTTTGATCATTTATCTGTAAAACATCTTGAATATGTTGGATAAATCATGGTAAATTCATATGTAATACAGAGTTAAGTTTATCTGTCAAAGGCATCTAAATGTTTAACGGGTAAATAAAGCACAATAGCGACAGACAGTACAAGGAATAGTAATGTTATTAAAAGTGATCAAGAGTTTTGTAATGGCCAGTTGTCTCGGATTGTTGTCATTTTCTGCAAGTGCCGCTACTGATCTAGGGACATTAGGAGTTTCAGGTAGTATTGCTGATGGAAACTTCATTGGAGGGCAATCTACGAGCTTTACTGATGAGTATACCTTTCGTGTTCACAAGGATGTTACGGCAGTATCTCTAGTTACGATTACCTGGGATAGTCCCTTTACTGGGTTTAGCCCTTTTACTCCCACACTTTTTGCGTCATTATATGATACTGGTGATCAGCCAGCATTGTCGCCTTTCACTAGCGGCAACCAATCTAGCTTTACGATTAATTCACCAATAGATCAATCTCAGGGAATTTATAAGCTTCATATTAGTGGTATAACTTCTGGTATGGCGGGAGCATATACTTTTAACATATCTGCTGTTCCTCTTCCTGCTGCTGCATGGTTATTTATCTCTGGCTTTTTAGCGATTGGTGGTTGGTCGTTTTTCAAGAGAAAGCGTGAAGAGAAAGAATCCTTTTCTTCTAGTGCAATAACTGCTTAACTCAGAATTTCTTCATTGACTGAATAGAAACCGGCTAATTGGCCGGTTTCTTGGTTATTTATTTGTAAATATGGTGGTGAAGTGCGTATTGTGATTTATGCTCGGCTTAAAATTCTATAGCAAAAAAATATTTATTGTTTTGGAGATGCGGTGATTTAAAGTTGGGTGCGTTTCGACTTTAGACTCTTATCTGTTTAAAAGTTTATATTGAATTGGTGATGGCGAATGCATGTGTCGGTTTGAGGTCTTTGTAGAAAGTTTTTCGTCGAGAGTTGGGTTGATGTTGTTTGTCTGCAAATTTAGAGATCGAAATTTTAAATGTATGACTTAAGGCTATGCACTTAACCTTTTTGCTCAGGTTCAAGAAATTATTTGTTTATAATATTGACTGATTTGATGGTAGAAATCTACTTAAGGGTTGAGGTGTCATATTTCTCTGTTCAGCAGTAAGCCATTCTTTTGCATATTTGCTGTTTCCCTTTTTGCTATTTCTAATTTTCATCAATTACGCAGGATTCGTATAATTGGTTTACGGTTATGTGGAGCTGTATTTTATGAAGGTTGAAATTAATAAAAAAAAATCTTAATGCCTTGTGTATTTTGTTTGGTCTGGTGTTAAAAAAGCGTGAGTAAAATCCATTCGTTGATATAAGTTTATTAACCCATTATTAGATGAGTGTATGGTTTTTTTAGAAAATTGGAAGCAATTTTATAAATAAGTCAAAAGAAGGGCTACTTCACAGCCCCTATGTTTAAGGCAAATGGCTATATAACTTTTGCTAAATACCTTTAAATTTGAAGTTTAAAATATGAATAATAGCGAAAATTCCAATATAACTAATTCTAAGGGTAAAAATTTAACTTTTTTTGGTTTTTTGGCGTTTTCTGTTGGTCTTCCCTCAACTCAAGTAATAAACCTGATTGGTGAACTTTACGTTACTGAAATTTTACTTGTATCTCTTGCCTTTATGCTTTTGTTTGTAGGTGGAGGTCGTGTTTTCGGTCTTCGTTTATTTAGGTTGTTTCTTGTTTGTGGAACGTTAATGATCGTTGGTTACGTGTTATCTGATATTGTTGCAGGCACATCGGTGTTTAACAATCTCAGAGCTTTCGGTAGAAATGCGATTTTATTAAGCTCGATAATCGCACTGGCAATTATGGTGAGCGCAGACAAGCGATTAATCTGGTGGTTTATTCTTGGTATTGCAGTTGGCGCTATAATTGATCTAATGCTTTCACATACGACTATCACTGAATGGAAATTTGGTTACGGTAAACCCGTTATATTGTTAGTTCTTTTGCTCACTTATTTTTTACCAAGTCGATTAACCGTGCTGGTTATTTTGAGCGTTGGCATAGTCAGTATTTATTTTGATAGTCGTTCAATAGGAGCAGCTTGTCTCATTGTTGCAGGTATTGTTTTTATAAGAATAAAAAACCCCGACGGACTTAAAATAACTCCCGCAAAGATGTTTCGTGTGTTGATGGCTGGCCTTTTTGTTACGCCGACACGAAGTATATTTTAAATCATGTTGCTGGTTAAGTGCGAATACATATGAGGCGATTAATACAATGAAAAGCACTAATATAAATAATAATATTTTCTGGTCTTTAATGAGGGTTGTTATTTGAAATTCATGCCCAAATTTGTTTCTGGCCAAATAGAGCGCCACCAAAACCTGGCTAATATTTTGGACAATCTTGGTTGGCTTTTTTTCGATAAAGTTTTGCAGATGGTGGGTGGATTGTTAATAGGGATCTGGTTGGCTCGTTATCTAGGTCCAGAGCAGTTCGGCCAATTAAACTACGTTATCGCTTTCTTTGGATTATTTGCTGCTTTTGCTACATTAGGAACGAACGGTATCGTTGTTAGGGATATTGTCCGTGATCCCGACGGTACCGGTGCCACGCTTGGCTCAGCATTTATCCTGCTATTACTGGGAGGTCTTGTAGGTTTCATACTTATTGTAAGTAGTATCGCCTGGTTGCGACCTGATGATAATCTTACTAGAAATATGGTTGCCATCTTGGGTGCAAGTCTCGTCTTTAAATCTAGTTTAGTATTTAAATACTGGTTTGAATCTCAGTTGATGTCTCGTTATACAGTGTGGGTAGGGAGCGGCGTGTTTCTTGTCATCTCTTTGATTAAGGTTATAATGATTCTTAACGCAGCGCCATTGATTGCTTTTGTATGGGTTGCTCTTGTCGAGGCTGTGTTGGTGGCAATTGGATTGTTCGGAATATACATTAGAAAGTCGGGAGCAATTCAGAATTGGTCTGTTCAACTAGATCGTTCCATTTCATTACTTAAAGACTCATTACCTCTGATGTTTATGACCGTCCTGCTTGGTATTTATACAAAAATTGATATGTTAATGATTGAACATTTTCTAGGGTGGAATGCAACTGGGATTTATGCTGCGGCTTTGAAGATTGCTGAAGCATGGTTTTTTCTTGCGGTAATACTTGTACAATCGTTATACCCAAGCCTGATTAAAGCAGAGTCGTTTGATGAGGAAATATTTAAAAAAAGACTGTTGTATTTCTATTCTTTTATGTTTTGGTTTTCGTTTATTGTGTCATTTTTTTTATACTTGTTTGCTGATAGCTTGATACTTCTGTTATTTGGAGTTAAATATATCGAGGCTGTACTGGTTTTTCAGTTGTATGTATGGTCTGGAATATTCGTCTTTGTTATAACATCCTCATCAAGATGGTTTCTTATAAAAAATAGAAGCAATAGTTTGCTTGCCAGGTCTTTGCTTGGAGCTGTTATGAATGTGATGTTGAATTATTGGTTGATTCAAGCCTATGGTTTAATTGGAGCGGCCTTGTCAACGCTGATTACATATTTTGTAGTGGCTTATATTTATGATGTTTTCGACAAAAGTGCACGCGGGCAGTTATTGGTTAAATTGGCTGCGATTGTTTTTCCATTTAAATTGTTGTGGGTAAGAAATGTATGAGAGAGATTGATTGCCTCATAATATCGACGGGGCGTGCTGCTAGTACTGCTATTTATAAGTATCTAGGTGTTGTAGGCGAGCTAAATCTGCCATGGAATAAAGAGCCTCACTTTTGGTGTGATATTGAAAAACATGGTGACCTCTATGATTTGCTCTGTGAAATTAATATAAGAGATGATGCCGCATATTCGCAGCTATACTCAAACTCAGAGCTGGTTGTTGATGCTTCTGTCGGTTACTTTTTTTATATTGAAGAAGTGATCAGAAAGCTGAGTGAATACGGGCAAAAACCAAAGGTAATATTTTTATATCGTGAACCTGTGTCCAGGGCGGAGTCTTTATTTAATGAGCTAAAGAAAAAGGATACTGCAAATTCAGCTAATGTTTCAGACGATATAAAAATAAAAAAAGAAGAGGGTCTGTGGTGGGAGTCCTATTATGATAATGTTGATTATTTTGATGCCTTTGTGAAAATGGAAGATTATTTTAATGAGATTATTGCTATTAATTATGATTATTTTTCAAAAAATCAAAAAAAGGTCATTAGCTTATTATCAAGCTTTTTGAAAGTAGATGCAGTTCAATTAGACTCTCTTGAATTGGTACCAATTAATTCTTCAAAAGATGCTGTTGTTATTTCCAAGTTTAGATTCGTTCGAGAATTTGTAAAGTTCTTACCAAAACCTATAAAGAATTATATTAAATCAATTATTGGAGAACGCTTGCTTAAATCACAAAAATTAATACAGGATGATTTGACGAGTTATCTTTCGAATAGTATCGCGCAATATCAGGCTTTTCGCAAGCATATAGAATACAAGGATATATTATGTACGAAGAAGTAATAATTGATGATTCATGTGGAGCCATAATTTTACGCTCAACATATAAATCAGAAGGGCTTGAGTTTTTTACTCCTGATGAGTTTTCTCAACAGTTAGGTTATATGAACCACGCTAGGGGTTATGTTATTCAGCCGCATGTACACAACCCGGTGCAACGAGAAGTGCATTATACAAAGGAGGTTCTTTTTATTAAATCGGGTCGTGTTCGTGTGGATTTCTATGATGATGCTCAAAACTATATCAAAAGTCGTATTCTGAATCAGGGCGATGTCATATTGCTGGCTTTTGGTGGCCATGGATTTGAAATGCTGGAGGCTAGTGAAATTATCGAGGTTAAACAGGGGCCTTATGCAGGTGAAGCAGACAAGACTCGCTTTGTCCCCATTGCGGCTGATAAGATCCGCCTTGAGGAGTAAATCATGAATCAAAAAACTTTCATCCCCGTTAATGAACCCCTGCTTAGAGGCAACGAAAAAAGATATTTGACTGAATGTATTGATACAGGATGGATTTCTTCAGAAGGCCCATTCATCAAACAGTTTGAAGAGAAGTTTGCTAAAAAAATGGGGCGCAATCATGGTATTGCTGTTAGCAACGGAACGACTGCTCTTGATGCTGCTATTGAGGCATTGGGCATTGGAGAAGGTGATGAAGTAATAATGCCTTCTTTTACTATAATTTCATGTATAGGGCAGATAGTACGTTCAGGCGCCATACCTGTTTTAGTAGATAGTGATCCACTTACTTGGAACATGGATGTGAACCAGATCGCACCGAAGATCACGTCACGAACCAAGGCTATCATGATTGTGCACATCTTTGGTTTACCGGTAGATTTAGATCCTGTTCTGGATCTCGCACGTCAACATGGACTAAAAGTTCTGGAAGATGCTGCTCAGATGCATGGCCAGACATATAAAGGTTTGCCATGTGGCAGTTTTGGCGATGTCAGTACATTTAGCTTCTACCCCAACAAGCATATCACCACTGGTGAAGGTGGGATGATTGTTACCAATGATGAGCAAATTGCAGAAGATTGCCGTAGTTTGAGAAACCTTTGCTTTCAATCGCAAAAACGTTTTGTCCATGAGCGGTTAGGCTGGAATATGCGCATGACAAATATGCAGGCAGCCCTGGGTGTAGCTCAGCTTGAACAGTTAGATGAATTTGTTTCAAGAAAGAGGCGTATGGGAGCAAGATATACCGAATTACTGGGAAGCTTGCCCGGAGTGCAGTTACCACTAGGCCAAACTGACTATGCTGAAAATATTTATTGGGTTTATGGGATCATTCTTGACGATGACATTGATCTTACAGTTGAAGAAGTAATGAAACGGCTTTCTGAAATGGGAATAGGTTCTCGTCCGTTTTTCTATCCGATGCACCTACAGCCTGTGTTAAAAAATATGGGGCTGTTCAAAGATGAAAGTTTACCAGTATCCGAACGCCTGTATCAAAGAGGGTTTTATATACCCAGCGGAATGGCTTTAACTGAGGCGAAGATGGATGTTGTGGCAGAATCTATTATAAAGGTATTCTCATGACAAATATATTCGACGCCTATACCGCATATTATGATTTGCTTTACATAGATAAAGACTATGTTGGTGAATCACAATATGTTTATGATTTACTTGCAAGGCAGGGTGTTGCTCAGGGCTCTATTCTTGAATTAGGATGTGGTACTGGGAAACATGCCGAACATCTGGCAGGAATGGGTTTTTCGGTTCATGGGGTAGATATTAGTCCAACAATGGTTGAAACAGCGAATAATCAGATGCCTGAAAATCTCGCCGATCAGTTGCAGTTTGAAGTAGGTGATGTCCGAACTACCCGGGTCGATAAAAAGTTTGATGCTGTGATCTCACTTTTTCATGTCGTTAGCTATCAGACTAGAAATGAAGATTTGGCAGCGATTTTTGAAACTGCAAAGAAGCATCTTCAATCGGGAGGTGTATTTGTGTTTGATTTCTGGCACGGGCCAGGTGTTTTAAGCGAGCCACCTAGTGTTCGTGTAAAACGCATGGCTAGTAGTGAAGTTGATGTGCTCCGTATTGCTGAACCAGAGAGGCGATGTGGAGATAATGTAGTCGATGTAAATTACACTGTAATGGTATCGAGAAAGGATAAGGATGGAGTGGAGCATTTCAAGGAAAACCATCCAATGCGATATTTATTCTTACCTGAAATCAACTATTTTTTGAATAATTCAGGTTTGGAACTGGTAAATAGTTATGCATGGATGTCGAAATATGAGCCTGACTTTAAGGATTGGTTGGCTGTAGTGGTTTGTAAGAAGATTTAGTACTTATGAAGATTGCGGCGATTCTTGAAAGTAATGTAACGTCAGGTGGTGGTTTTAACCAGGCGCTGAATGCTGTTGTGCAGATGGCGCGGATCTGTAAGAGTAAATATGAATTTGTCGTTTTTACTTCATGTCATGAAAATATTGTTTTTCTTGAAAGGCTAGGATGTAATGCTGTTGAACTTAAGGGTGGCTTTATTGATAAATGGCTTATCTTTTCAGCAGCCAATCCGTGGTTGCGGCGTTTACAGTCAAAATTGAAGTTATGCGGTAATTGGGAAAAAGGACTTCTTGCAGCAGATGTTGATTTGGTTTATTTCGTTTCACCTGGAACGACATGTCTGGCGCTTCAGCGGCTAAATTACATCGCTACAGTTTGGGATTTATGTCATAGAGATACACCTGAATTTCCAGAGGTTAGGGAGTTTAATAAGTTTCTATCACGTGAGCATATGTACACGAACACCTTGGCTCAGTCGTTGTTTATAGTTTGTGATTCAAAAACATTAACAAATAAAATTAGTTTGAGATATGGTGTGGATGACGGTCGTCTTCTCGCAATGCCGTTCTCTCCTGCACCATTTGCAGAAGAAGAGTATTCGATAGATAAAATTATTGTGCTGACAAAATATGATCTAAAGGAAGGCTACTATTTTTATCCAGCACAGTTCTGGGCACATAAAAATCATGTGCGAATTCTCCAGGCACTTGTTGCTCTTAAAAGCAAAGGTATTCAGAGGCAAGTTATATTCTGTGGTGGGGATTATGGAAACCTTACTCATGTAATTGCCACCGTAAAAAAACTTGGGTTAGAAAAAGATGTGAAATTTCTGGGGTTTGTTCCGGCTGAAGATATGAGAGGGCTTTATGAAGGCTGCGCTGCTGTTGTTATGCCGAGTTATTTTGGCCCAACGAACCTCCCACCACTCGAAGCGTGGAAGTTGGGAAGACCATTGATTTATTCTTCTCACTTAGCAAAACAGGTTGGAAATGCAGCATTATTAGTAAACCCAGATTTAGTCGAAGAGCTAGTAGAAGCCATGTTGAGAGTTCTGTGTCAATCTGTAGCAAATGATCTAATCGGACAAGGCTTTATCCGCCTAACTGAAATTGAGGGAGTAGTCGAAGAGTCGGAAAAGAATATGATTAACCGGCTTGAAGCATTTTCAAAACGGCTGGAGTGCTGGAAATGATTATAATATTTAGTTATCGGCTAACTGATTTGTATGCCTATAATCTGCATCAGTGTTCCTCTATTTTTCCTACCCGCGTGACCAATTGAGCCGCAAGGCAATCCAAAGCAAAGACTTTCCGCTCATTATTGCATTTTGAACAATGCGTATTGTATAGGATCTTATACGTACAATCCTTGCCTGATAAAATAATGGGTTGACAATACAGCATTGTTTTTCCGCAACTCGCTCTCTTTTCTCAAGTGCTTTTGTATATTTTTTATCAGAGCGGTGAATTAATTTTGGATCCTGAACTTTAGAAATTTCCTCAAAAACACGCATAAGGTTATAAGTCATTGAGATAAGGCGCTTTTGATTTTTCAATGCGTTGGTAATTAGAAGACCACGCTTTTGTTTCCTTCAGATTACTTTTATAATTATTAAATTCTTTCTCGATATCCCATCGATAAAACATCTATAAACTTCAACTTGACAAATAATGAGCAGCCAGCAAGACTGGGACGCTCAGCATTGTTGGAACTCATTCGTTGGGTTAAGAACCAAAAGAGGAGCGCATCAAATTGAAAAGATTGCGTGGAATCACATTCCCGAAGCCATTCGTCATCAATTGATATTGAAAATCGGACAGCTTTCTCACAAGCAAATGAAAGTGGTTCAACAGGAAAAGGAGGTTAAGCATGTCTCAACAAAACGCCTTGGCACCCAATCAAATAACCGGGAAGCATCGTGATTGTTTGGCCGTTGTTTACATCCGGTAATCGTCGTTACAACCAGTGGAACGTCATAGTGAATCAACCAAATTGTAGTATGGGCTTCAAGAAAAAGCTTGTGCCCTGGGATGGCCAAGTCAACAGGTACTGGTGCGCGATGAAGAGCTGGGTGTATCAGGTGCCAATGCCGAAGGTCGACCTGACTTTCAACGATTGGTCACCGAGGTTAGTCTCGATCATGTTGGTTTGATATTGGGCATTGCGATGCCTCGTCTTGTTCGCTCTTGTCGCGATTGTCACCAGCTTCTGGAAGTTTGTTCATTGTTTCGCACACTGATTGCTGATATCGATGGCATTTATTATCCTGGAAGTTATAATTATCGACTATTACTGGAATCACTGAAGCTATCAGAGCGCATTGATCGGTGTTTTCCATTACTCAAAAGCTAAGCCCTCAACATTTATCTAAATTTTCATACTGATGCAGCACGAGGGGAGCTTTCATGTTGCATGAGTATGAGTGTTTGAATAAACGTCGAAGGTTTGAAGTCACGGTTACTTTTAGGCAAGGGAAAATGACAATCTATACGCTCTGAGAGTTGCAATGTATCCATTAACTGCGCAATTATCAATACTCCGGCACGTGAAGTTAACTGATCGTTTGTTGTATCGAGTTTATAAGGTAGAATATTCATAAGCCTTGGTTGTTTCACTTGTTGGGTGATAGCCTGTTTTGTCGCAAACTATTATACAGCCAAGGCTGCCTGCATTTTACCGTTTTCTATGTAGGGATCCGGGTCCTATAATAGATTTTACATCAACTGTGCATTATGCTAGTTTCGCCTAGTAATTAACTATTAATGTAATGCGCTAAAACTTAAAAGTTATTATTTGTTTTGTGTCGGATAAATTTTAGGTGGTAGTAAAAAAGAAGAGAGAAAATGCAACGTCTTTGAGCATTATAGAGAAGCAAAGCATTAGCAAGTAGTATTGTTTTGGTTGAAGCGGTTTCTTCTGCGGCGAACACGGTTGTGGGGCACGAAGAAGACTTGGGTACTAGCAATAGAATGTCTTCACACAGGTTTGCTGGCAGTATTAATTGGTTGTTTAAATAAAAAAATATTCATCAGTATTGTATAGAAACCCGCCAATTGGCCGGTTTCCTAGTTTTTTATTATCATATAACGTTTTCAGAAATCAAACCATTAAGTCACTTGTAGTAGATAATCCTAATAAAAGTTGAGCAGTTACATCAGAGCTAGCTAGTTTATTGATATGCACACGAAAAAGAATGCAAGTTTAGGTTGATGGAACAATATATATTGAAACTTATAACTTGGGGGTTAAAGGCTGTATTCACAATAACGTTTGTAGTCTGAATTGCTGGATGCTTCAAGTATAGCTCAAAAAAGCTTTTTACAAAAAAACAGGCGTGCTAACAAATTAATAATATGACTCATATTGTCAAGCCCGATATAGCTCTTCCTCCCGACTCTGATAAAATCACGTTGACCTTTTTCAGTTTTCTTTCATTTGTCGTTGGAATTCCATCCACGCAAGTTATAAACCTGGTCGGCGAACTTTATGTGACTGAGTTGTTACTTGTGCCGCTGGCTTTTATGCTTTTTTTCTACGGTGGAGCCAGTATTTTCAAGGTAAGGCTTCTAAAGGCTTTTATTATAGTCGGAATCTGCATGATAATTGGTTACTTGTCATCAGATATTGTTGCAGGCACATCATCTTCAAACAACCTGCGAGCTTTTGGTAGAAACATACTTTTATTAAGCAATATAATCGCTCTGGCAATTATGTTAAGTGTAGACAAGCGCTTAATCTGGTGGTTTATTCTTGGTATTGCAGTTGGCGCTATAATTAACCTAATGCTCTCCAATCTGCCCATTACTGCTTGGAAATTTGGCTATGGTCGTCCAGTACTTTTACTGGTTCTCTTGCTGTCGTATTTTTTACCAAATAGGCTAACCATGCTAGCTATCTTGTGTGTTGGAATATTGAGTATTTATCTCGATAGTCGTTCAATGGGCGCATTCTGCTTAATTGTTGCAGGAATTGTTTTTTTACGCTTAAAAAACCCAAATGGACTTAAGGTGAGTCTATCAGCAATTTTCCGTATTTTGATTATAGGTATTTTTGTTTTTGCCTTGATTTTAGCTGTCTTGGTGCAAACAGAAACTGAGCACTCTACTCGAAGAGATGCGTCTTCGGCTTATCGTTTTTCAGCTTTATCCGTCGGGTTGATTGCAGTTAGTGATTCACCCATTTTGGGTTATGGTTCATGGGGTGAAGGTACTAAAAAATATGCAGACATGTATTATAAAAAATTGGTTCCAGAGATGAGAGATTTGGATATGAGCAATGCTTTGCACAAGGGCAATGTATTCCATCCCCACTCTCAAGTATTACAAAGTTGGATGGAAGGTGGGATTTTAGCTGCTGCTTTTTTTATCTTCCTGGGATATCAGTTAATTCTCGGACTAAAGAGGGTTATTTTCACTAGGCAAGTGGACTATTTTACCCCTCTATATTCGTTATTGCTGTTAACTTCTTTGTGGCATGTGTTCATGAGTCCCTATAGTGGTGGCCATAGGCTTTCTATTGCTATCTCTATTGCAATACTGTGTTCTCTGCAGTTAGAAAAACTCAAAAGATGAGTGTTGAAAAATTGCCATTAGCAATTGATCCGATACTTGCAAAAAAAATTCAAAGGTTAGGCGTTTATGGTCGGTATATTTTGCTTATGACAATTATATCTCTACTGGTAATGACAACTATTCTGGGGCTGCCCAATTTTGTGGCTCACTTAGTTGAAACCCGATACGAAGCATAACAATGGCTATTTTAAGGCATATCTATTATACGGTTATCAAATTTTTAATCATATCCTTTCTACTATTTTCATATAATGCCAATTCTAACGAGGCGATCATACTACACCTCAACCCTGATAACGGGTTTTATGAGTCATCTAGTAATCTTATATCTAATAACAAACCTATAAAGGGAATTGGTTATATAGAATACAAAATTACAATTACTGAGCTTCATTCAGGCTGGTACGAACTCTTTGTTAATTCTGCATCTTGGCCAACAGATTTTTTTATAGACGACCAACTCATTGGACACTTTTCATTTTCAAAGCAAAGATGGTTAGATGGTCCAAAATATAAAGCTTTAAATCTTTATTTAATGCCAGGTACGCATGTTATGCGTTTCGAGCGGCTTTATCATCCTGGATTACCTCATATTCGCAGTGTTAAGTTACGGCCCTCAATTGATTTTTCGGGTAAAGTCAGCTTGACGGCTACATCAGACAAAATGGTGTTCAGGGCAGGTGAGCCCTTAACAATGCATTTGATGGCGGAGAAGCAGTCGATTGTTAATGAGATTAATTTCGATATAAAAGATGCGTTTACAGGGGAGTTGGTTACCAGTTTTTCACATAATATTTCCAACGGCGTTGGTTTGTATGAAAATAATTTGTCTATTCCAACGAACGTGGAAGGCGTGTTTAATGTTGATGTGAATCATGCCGGCGTTGGGCAGTTGGCGCGTAGCTTTCAATATGTGGTGATAGATACTAAGTCTAAGGAGAGTAGTTCAGCCACTCTAAGTAAACAGCTTGTTGATAGAATTGATGCGACTCAAACTTTGCCTGATTATACATCATCTAGCAACAGGGTAGTGACAAATCGAAATATTGTTGGCTCATACCTAGAATCTAAAAAAAGGGGAATATACGGTAACCGAAATAAACCTGATTTTTTTTCATATAAGCTTAACCTGCCAGAGTTGGGATTTTATTTGATTGAGGTAGATTATCCAGATGATGCCGCTAGAGCATATACTATTTCATTAGTTGAAAGCGTCGCAAATCCTCACGCGCTTGATACTGGGGTGGTTACCGGAGGAAATTATGCTATATCAAATGAAATACAGACAAGTCGTATTTATTTTCATGCTCGCGAAAAGCAACCACGTTTGTTGTTTCTCAATTGGCATAGCGGTAAGCGGATTGCTATTAAAGAAATAAGAATATACCGGGTGGATGAAAACTCCCAGGTATTGATGCGAGAAATGTCACAATCTCAACGTAAGTTTGGGGTGTTTTATGAAGAGCCTATGCGTTTCACGGCATATTTTGGTGCAAATCGAACAGGTAGTCAGTGGACAGAAATTTACAAGACCACAAAACGTTGGGCAACTTGGTCAAATTTAATTGGGCAAAACCTTTGGCTTCAGTCGATTGCAAATTATCAGCATGTAATGTGGCCAACGAATTTGCTTTCCGGATATGCGCCAGCGGACGAGAACTCGTTTGCTCTACTTGGGCCTGTTTCCCCTTTCGATATGCAAAAGAAGGACATCGTTCGATTGTTATTGCTTATGGCAGAGAAATATAATATTTCTTTTGTTGGTGAGTTAGCAATTCCTGCTTCTGGCTATTTGAAAACTGCCATGGATCGTCGATTCAGCAAAGCTGCAAGTGATCGTGTTGACGGTGAAAAAAAACCTTGGCTCATTGTATCTGCTGATGGAAAAATAGGTGGGAAATCACCTTATCAGCCTTATTTTAATCCAATTCATACTGATGTTCAAAAATGGATTGAAGATGTCGTTGTTGAGATAGTAATGCGTTATAAGGATTCGCCAAATTTTGATGGTCTTGCTGTTCGATTAATGAGCTGGTCTTTTGCCTCTTGGCAAGGGTTTCCTTCAATACATTGGGGTTATGGAGATTATACAATCAATAAATTTGAGCGAGATACAGGAATAAAAATCCCTCATAACGTTAAAGCCCCTGGGCGATTTAAAAAACGATATAAATGGCTCACCAAAAATCACTATAAAACTTGGGTCGATTGGCGTGTTACCCAGGTTACAGAATTTTACAAAAAACTGTATTCTCGATTGCAATCAGCACGGCCGGACTTGAAGTTATACATTAATACCTTTGGGCCAGATTTTTCGCAATCTGATTGGGGTAAAAAAGGAGGTTGGCCAGCTCGGTATAGAAAGCTTCAAAAATTAGGTTGGCATAATTTATTGCGTGAATCAGGCTTAGATCCTCTACGATTCAAAGATAGTTCAGGAATAATATTTAGTAATTCGTTTCAATATCCAGCAGGTATTCGATCAAAACGCAATATTCGCGGAAAAGCTGCTGACAAGTTAGGTGCCCTGCAGTGGCAAGAAGCTCATAACCCCAAAGCCATACATTTATCAGCCAAATTAAAAGACAATGGTTCGGTAGCTGCAGTGCGCTTTGGTAATGCGTATATGGAATATGATTTTCCAGTTAAATGGATTGGTTATGATAAAATTCATTGGAGAAAAGCAAAGAAAATTCGGATCGTCGGCGCTATAAACCCTCCTGGTCGAATGGCACTTAAAAAATATGCGTGGGCATTAGCAGAGGGTAATATAAATTTTATGACAGATGGTGGGTTGGGGTATGTACTTGGCGACCCATCTGTGTTGCAGTCTTTTATGAGGGAGTATCATAGTCTTCCTGATATCGGTATGACAAAACTTGGTGATAGTAAAAATAAAGATAATGTATTATGGTTTGGTGAGAAAAATTTTCAAGGTTATATCTATATTGTAAACACGTCCGGAAAGCCAAGTATTTCTTTGGTACAATTTGATAAGTCTGCAGAGCTTACCCGCATAACCACCGGTAAGATGTTAAGTACAGATGAAAATAATGTAGCACGCATATTATTACAGCCATTTGAACTAATAGCATTTAGTGTTTCAAGTAGTAACGTAAAACCAGTTTCAAATGGCACTTTGTAGTAGTCAATGTTGCGAGACGTCACCTTGATCCTTAATAAAAATATAAAGGTTAAGATTTCCTGGGTTGAGAAAAACTTTTCATTTATTGAATGATGGCAGTTTAGGCTACAAAAACGAAACAAGTTTTTTATAATATAGTCTAATTTATTACATTTTACCAATGTGTAAAAAATAAGAGTGCTTTTTATTTTTCTCCATGTATCAGTATAAAATGATTTAAAAATAGAGTTGAGAAATTATAAAAGGGTAATATTTAGTGAAAAAGCCAATACTGCTTACAGGGTCTCACCGGTCTGGTACAACTTGGGTTGGGAAAATTATGTCTGCTTCTAATGGCGTTGGGTATATTTTGGAGCCTTTCCATCTACATGCTCATCGGCCAGGTTTAGTTGGAGCGAAGTTTGACTACTGGTTTCAATATGTTTATGGAGAGAATGGAAATAAATACTACAAGCCGATAAAAAATATGTTGGAATTTCAGTTTGATTTGATTTCTGGTTTGAGGGGTGTTCGTTCTTCAAGGGATTTTGCAAAGTTACTTAGAGATTATTACAACTGTACAAGATATCGTTTAGATGGATCAAGGCCACTTGTTAAAGAGCCAACTGCTATATTTACAGCGCCTTGGTTTGCAGGTACATTTGATGCTGATATCATTATTTTAATAAGACATCCAGCTGCATTTGTTAGTAGTCTAAAAATTCTCGATTGGAAGTTCGATTTCTCAAATTTGATTGAGCAAAAAGACTTAATGGGGGAATATTTAGCGCCTTTTGATAAAGAAATTAATGAATATGCCCGTAAAAAATGCGATGTTCTTGATCAAGCAATTTTGCTTTGGAGAATAATTCACTATACAATTGGTGAGTATCAAAAAAAATATGAGAATTGGGTTTTTGTTCGTCATGAGGATCTTTCGTTGGACCCAATGAAAGAATTTGAAAGCCTTTTTTCAAAACTCAACCTAGACTTTAGTGAAAAAGTCAAAGAACGTATTTCAGCTTATAGTGCTCATTCAAACCCGTCTGATACGACAAGTAAAAACCTTATTTTACAAAGTAATTTGTCACTTAAACGAGATAGTCAATCAAATATTCATAATTGGAAAAGACGATTAACAAATGCTGAAATTAATCATATACGTGATAATGTTGAAGATATTTCAACAGTTTTTTATGGCGATAACGAATGGTAAGGTGTTTTACAAATAATGAATGAAATAAAGAATACAGAATATCGTCCATTGGTTTCAATAATTATTGCCGTATTAAATGGTGCAAAAACGCTCCAATCTTGTTTAAACAGTATTGAAGTGCAAGATTACACTGATTGGGAATTAATTATTTTGGATGGAGGTTCGACAGACGGAACGGAAGAAATTATTAATGCCAGTAAATGTGTAACTTACTCTGTATCCGAACCTGATGGTGGAATATATAGCGCGTGGAATAAAGGGTTAGGTGTTGCAAAAGGTAAATGGGTTTGTTTTTTGGGTGCAGATGACCAATGGGCTAATGAAACTAGTTTGTCAATGCTTGTTAACGCAGCGTATTCAAAAGAGGTTGATCTTGTTTCCGGTAAAATGGTAACAGTTAATGAAAATGGTAGAATAAAACGCACCTTTGGAAAGCCTTGGAATTGGGTTGATATGAAGAAATATTGTTGTATTACTCATTGTGGTACTTTGCATAGAGCAGATTTGTTTCAAAAATTTGGTAGATTTTCTGAAAATTATTCAATTGCAAGTGATTATGAGTTTTTATTGCGAATTGGAAAAAACACCAGAGCTGCATTTGTGGATGAAGTTGTGGTTAAGATGGGTGATTGTGGCGTGAGTCGAACCAGTATTAGAAAAATATTTACTGAAGTAAAGCAGATGCAAAGCGTTCACCCAGAAATAGGGCCTTTAAGTGCGCTTAATAATTATTATTTGGCATTCGCCAAATATTTTGTTCGTAAAACTTTTAATTCTTTTTAAGCAAGGTATAAATTTTGTCGAGAAAAATCCTCGTTACAGGTGGTTCAGGATTTATTGGTACCAATTTGATCAGTTATTTTATCGCTAATGGAGATAACGTTCTTAATATCGATATTAAATCGCCCCGAAATCAAGCGCACATGAATTACTGGGAAAAAGTTGACATATTGGATGAGGTAGGGCTTCAAAAATCTATTAAAAAGTTTCAACCAGATGTAATAATACACATGGCTGCGCGCACCGATCTCGCTGGAAAGTCGCTAGATGAATATTTGCCAAACACGGTTGGCGTAAGCAACTTACTATCAGCGGTCAAAAAATTGTCTTCTTTGAAGCGGTTAATCTTTGCTTCCTCTCGGTTGGTTTGTCGAATCGGGTATCAGCCAAAGAACGAGTTTGATTACTGCCCAACAACGCCATATGGTGAAAGTAAAGTCGTGGGTGAGAAGATTGTGAGAGAAGGAGCTGATCAAATCTCTTGTCCGTGGGTTATTGTCAGGCCAACGTCAATATGGGGGCCATGGTTTGACACACCATATAAAGAGTTTTTTCTTTCTGTGTTGAATTCGCGTTATGTGCATCCTGCAGGAAAGCGTATACGGAAATCATTTGGTTATGTTGGAAATTCTGTGTATATCATTGATAAAATATTGCAGTGTGATGAGACGAACATTGATAAAAAGACCTTGTATTTATCTGATTATCCTCCGATCGAAGTAAAAGCATGGGCGGATTTAATATTAAAACTAAGTGGCAAGACTAGTCAGTTTGAGGTGCCATTGTTTGTGATGAAAATGGCTGCATTGTTCGGTGATTTTTTGCAGATATTGGGTTGGAAGAATCCACCACTTACCAGTTTTCGATTAAATAACCTACTTACAGAGATGCTTCACGATACAACTGAAATTGAAGTAATATGTGGGGATTTGCCCTACTCTCTTGAAGAGAGTGTTAAGCAAACTTTAGCGTGGTTAGGTAAGAAAGTTTAATTTACCTGAATTATGTATAAGAAAATATATTTTATATTTTGTCTTTACGAGCAACAATTAGAAAATTACAAGGTTGTAGCTTTTTCGGGGAATTCAAGTTGTTAACATCAAATCCCAAATCTCCACTAAATCTATTTGAAATATGTGAAGATTATTCTGAGATTGCAGGCGGTATACCTGCGGTAGTTGATCAATTAAGTGGAAGAATTTCTGCTGATTGTAATAAAATAAATATTCTTTGTGTCAGAGAAGACCCTATGCCGCCTCAACCTGGTGTTGAAGTTGTTAGAGTGAAGCCTGATGATTGGTGTAAAGCTTGGGGGTGGAGTAAGCAGCTTTCCAGTTCAATCGCTTTACTCTGTGATGATATGGAAAATCAAGTTGTTCATATTCATGGAATTTGGATGGCTCCACAGTGGCTAGCAGCAAAAATAGCTGACAAGAATAAAATCCCTTTTGTAATATCGTCTCACGGTATGTTAGAGCCATGGTTGTGGGATGAGCAAGGTTGGCGGGTGAAGCTTAAAAAGCATGCTTATTGGAAAATAATGGCCTATCCGGCTTTTAAAAAAGCTAGCATAGTTCATGCAATTACACCGCTGGAACGAGATCATCTTCATGCTTTATTTCCGGATCGTAAAATTGAAATAATTCCTAACGCAATTGATTTTGATCAAGCGTCTATACGAGCTGAAAGCTTGGAGGTTGATAGGGAGCCGATTATACTTTTTTTGGGCCGATTAGACCCGAAAAAAGGTGTTGACCTATTGTTGCAAGCATTTGTTAAAGCTAATCTTCCTTCAAAGTGGCGTTTGGTGATTGTCGGGCCGCCATGGTCAAGTGACTACTACAGCGAACTTACAAATTTTGCCAGTCAATCTGGTATGAGTAATCGTATTGAGTTTATTGGGCCGGTCTTTGGAGAGGAAAAATTGCGATGGTTAAAAAGGGCTTGGGTATTAGCAGTTCCATCCTATTCTGAGGTTGTAGGTTTGGTGAATCTTGAAGCGGCGGTTAATGGAACCCCTTCAATAACTACTTTTGAGACCGGCTTATTTAATTGGGAAGAAGGTGGTGGGATGTTGATTCACCCAACTGTCGATGAAATAAGTGGATCATTGAAAGCAGTGTGCTCGTGGTCTGAATTAGAACACCAGGATAGAGGTGAGAAAAGCAAGCAATTGATTAAAAATTATTACAGTTGGAATGTAGTTCTCCCGCAGTGGGTAGACCTTTATCGTTCTCTGAAAAAGTAAACATGTTATTTTAAAACTAATATCAACTATGTTAGATACAGCCACTATAACAACTGACAGTGCAAAAATTTATAGAGCTATCGCATTAGCTGTATTTTGTATAGTTTGCTTTGCCGGTATCTACCACGATAGTCTGAATTATTTATTTAGCCAATGGGCCCGTGAAGAATACAGTCATGGTTTCATAATCCCTTTTCTAACTCTTTATTTAATCTGGCAAAAACGTACACAGTTAAAAACTTTGGATTTTGTTGGCTCCTGGGTTGGGTTTATCGTTTTTTCTCTGGGTGTGTTTGTATATTTTCTGGGCGAGTTAAGTACCTTGCGAGTGATCATTCACTACGCTTTATTGTTAATGATCTGGGGGCTGATATATAGCTATGTGGGTAAAAAAGCCTTTTTAATTATCGCAGTGCCGCTCTTTTATCTGTTTTTTATGGTGCCTTTGCCGAGTTTTCTTTATAACAACTTATCTTCAGAGCTTCAGCTGATTTCTTCAGAAATCGGCGTGGCAATTATTCGGCTATTTGGCATTATGGTCTTTCTCGAAGGAAATGTAATTGACTTGGGAAGCTATAAACTCCAGGTAGTAGAGGCTTGTAGTGGGTTGCGTTATTTGTTTCCCTTGACCAGTTTTGCTTTTATTTGTGCATACCTTTTCCGTGTTGCCTTGTGGATGAGAGTGACGGTGTTTCTTTCCAGTATTCCCTTAACTGTATTAATGAATAGTGTGCGAGTGGGTATTATTGGCGTTTTGGTCGAGCATTGGGGTTCCGGGGCGGCAGAAGGGTTTTTGCATGACTTTGAAGGTTGGGTGGTTTTTATGGTTTGTGTGGCTTCTCTGGTGTTAGAGATGTGGTTGCTGCACAAATTAAGCAAAAGCCCAAAAGCATTTTCGGATGTGTTTGTATTATATGAGCCAGCCACATCACAGGGGGCGAGTGTAGTGCCTCGAACTCAAAAACTCAGCCAGCCATTTGTTGCTTCGATGATTTTACTAGGTATCACGGTTGTTGGAAGTTTGTTTGTTACCCAGCGTGATGAAGTAATACCGGATCGTTTGTCATTTGACTCATTCCCTATGGTCATTGAGGATTGGCAGGGCCAACCGAAAACATTTACACCGAGTATTTTAGAAGGTCTCAAGCTAAGTGATTATGTCATTGCGGATTATAAACGGAAAAATAAAGCGATAGTGAATTTTTACTCAGCGTACTATCAATCACAACGCGGTGGTGAGGCGGCGCATTCGCCCCGCTCCTGTATTCCGGGTGGTGGTTGGGAGATTATCGGTAGCCAACTGTATGAGGTGGATGGTGTGGAAGTTGATGGTGTACCTCTGATGGTTAAGCGCATGCAAATTCAAAAAGGTGAACACAAGCAATTAGTTTACTATTGGTTTAGGCAGCGAGATAGGATGATTACAAATGAATTTTTAGTTAAATGGTATTTGTTTTTGGATGCGCTAACAAGAAATCGAACCGATGGTGCATTGCTGCGTTTAACAACGGCAATTTCGTCAAATGAAAATTGGACAAGTGGTGACGTGCGCTTGGCTGAATTTGCAGATTTATTGATACCTAGAATAAAGCAGTATTTACCTAAGTAGAAAACATGTGCTTGTAATATAGTTTATTTTTGTGTGTGTTTTTTAATTTTCATTTATAGTATCATTGTAGTTATACAATGTGGGGACATTGGGTAGGATGGTGAATCATTTTACTTTGCTCTAAAAACAAAATGTAATTAATTTTTGCACCACATTGGGCTGTTAACGAAATGAAAATATTAATTTATGGTATTAACTATGCACCAGAATTGACTGGTATTGGTAAGTATACTTCTGAGATGACAGAGTGGCTTGCTGCTCAGGGGCATAGTTGTCGTGTTGTGACAACACCGCCGTATTATCCTGCTTGGAATGTAGGTAAAGATTACTCTTCATGGCGTTATAAAACAGAAGTCGTTAATAATGTCCATGTCACACGATGCCCCGTTTGGGTTCCTAAAAAAGTCAATGCTTATAAGCGTATTCTACATTTGGCTAGTTATACGTTGTCAAGTTTACCCGCATTATTTCGAAACTTTTTTTGGAAACCAGATGTTGTTATTTCGATAGCACCTGCTTTATTTTGTGCTCCTCAAGCGTCGCTTTTTGCAAAACTAACAGGCGCTAAAAGCTGGTTGCATATTCAAGACTATGAAATAGATGCGATGCTTGGTTTGGGTATGATGGCGTCAAATAAATTTCTGGCAAAAATGATTTTATCATTTGAAAAATTTGTTTTACGGCGTTTTGATGTGGTTTCTTCAATTTCGATGAAGATGTGTGAGTTGTCACAAAAAAAAGGCGTAGATCCTGCCTCTGGTGTTTATTTTCCGAATTGGGTGGACACCAACTTTATTAAACCTGACGGAAATGGTCGAATATTTAGAGATAAATGGGGTATTAATCGTGAGACGACGGTTGTTCTCTATTCCGGTAATTTTGGGGCGAAACAAGGTTTAGAAGCTGTACTAGAAAGTGCGGTAAAGTTAAAACATGAAGATATACAATTCATCTTAGTTGGTGATGGCGCGCAAAAATTAAAATTGATGAAATTGGCAGAACGATTGCATTTAAGCAATATACAATTTCAACCATTACAGCCCTATGAAGATTTGCCAGACTTGTTGTGTATGGCAGATATTCATTTGGTCGTTCAGAAAAAAGGTGCAGCTGATGTTGTCTTACCTTCAAAAGTTACTAGCATTATGGCAGCTGGAGGTCATGCCATAATAACTGCGGATGAAGATACAGAGCTTGGAAAGCTGGTAACGGAAAATCCTGGTATAGCGACGTTGGTTCCATCCGAAAATGTGATAGATCTAATAGCTGCAATCAAGGATTTATCTCTTAATAAAGTTGGCAAAAATCTAATTGCTCGCAATTATGCTTTGGAAAACTTAAGTATTAAATCTGTATTATCCAATTTTGAGTATGAATTGAAGAAATGTGTTACACAGACGTTGTCTCCTGAGGATGGATTGCCTTCGATTGATGCTCCATTGAATCATGATCAAAATATTGGTTTGCCTGATACGGTGACCAGTATACTGGTTGCAAGTGGTCAATCTGCAAAAATCGACGACACAAGTGTTGAGTTTGATGTTAATAAGCCTTATTCAATCAATGTAGACGCAGATGAACAAATTTCTGATGCTGTTATTTATAGAACCGAAACCCACGCGACGAATGTAGCGAAGATTAGCGATGAGTTAGAAGCTCAGGATAAGACTGAAAAATTAAGTGTTAAAAAGCATGAGAAATTAAAGGCTTTGCAAGCTCGTCGGAACGCTAAAATTGAACCAGAGTTAAATTAATTTATTTGTTATTGTCCCTATATAAGTCAGAGATGGGGCCGTGCGCGGTTGGTTATTTTTTAAATGGTTAAACTCTACCTAAATAGACGATATAATACGTACCATAACTAACAACAATACATAAAATAATAGCCCAAGGTGCACTTGTATGTTTTTTCAGCGTTTTTTGTTTGCCTTTTTCGTCTCCGTTTTAATGATTATCTCCGCATGTACTTCACAAGAAGAGCGCGTTAATAAATATTTTGCTGATGGTTTGCAATTAATTGAGCAAGAAAATTTTACAAAAGCGGCGTTGGCGTTTAAAAACGTTTTACAGATTCGTCCAAAATATGCTGAAGCACGATACCAATTAGGCCTAGCAGAAGAGAAGCAGGAAAATTGGCGTGCGGCGTTTGGTCATTACCGTGAGGCTGTGGAATTGAATGAAACATTGATTCCACCTCGAATTCGATTAGCGGAGCTGTATTTATTGGCTAAACGCAGAGATAACACGTCTGAGTTGGTGAATGAAGTTTTAGCGATCAACCCAAATCATCCCGGGGGATTGGCTTTGCGTGGTCGACTATTTTCACTAGACGGAGATATTGATAAAGCGACGTTAGACGCTGAAAAGGCAGTATCGATTGCCCCGGCCCATGTGGGAGCCGTTACGTTGCTTTCGTCTTTGAGGATTCAGCAGGGTAATAATGATGAAGGCATTGCAATTCTTGAAAAAGGCGTGTCGTTAAATCCAAGTGACATCACTTTAAAGCTCATATTAAGTAAAAAATATTCCGTTGTTGAGTTATATGATAAATCAGAAGCCTTACTTCAGCAATTGATTGATAACGAACCGACTGTTGCCCTGCATCGTGTTCGTATGGCAGATTTTCAAACCAGTGTTAAAAAATTGGATGAAGCTGAGTTAACTTTACGCGATGCGATTAATGATAACCCTGATAATGCCAACCTGAAGTTGGTGCTAGCTGATTTTTTGGAGAAACGTCGTGGAGATGAAACAGCAGAAGAAACTTTGCAGCAATTTATCGTTGCTTCTCCGCAGGAATATAAATTACGTTTCGGTTTAGCTAATCTCTATAGTCGACAGCAGGAGCGAGAGAAGTTAATCAGTGTTTATGAGTCTATTATTGAGCTTGATACAAATACCCCTGCAAAACTAAAAGCAAAATCACAATTAGCGAGTATCTATCTGGCTGAAGAGAAGTATGAGGCAGCCTTACGACTTATTGAGGAAGTTTTGCTTGAAAATCCCAATGACCAGCAAGCTTTGTTTAATCGTGGCGCTTTGTTTTTAAAGAAAGAAGCAATACCCAGTGCGATAGCAGATTTTCGAACCTTGTTAAAAAACCAGCCGAATTCAGTCATTGCTTTACGTTCTTTAGCAAAGGCGCATGCCATTAATAATGAATTGGATTTAGCAAAAGATTATTTTCAAAAAGCCATTGTTATTGAAGATGGTAATGCTGACTTACATTTTGAGTTGGCTAAGGTGCTTGCGTTATTGAAAGATAAGCCGTCTGCATTGGAATCAGTGAATCGATCGCTCAAATTAAACCCAAATGCATTAGAGGCTCTGCAAGTTAAAGCTAAAATTCTAATGAGTCAAAAAGATTGGCCAAAAGCCAGTGGGATTGCTACAGAGGTGAAACAAACTCATCCTGGCAGTTCACTAGGTTTCTATTTGCAGGGGCTTATTTATGCCGGAGAGCAGAAATATGCATTAGCTGCTAAACAATATAAAAAAGCATTATTGATCGTGAAAGATGATGTTAGAACATTGGGTGCTTTGCTCAAAGTGCGTTTTGTCACAAAAACTTACTCAGTGGCATTGAAAGATGTGGAGCAATTTTTAAAAAACAATCCGCTAAATTATATGGCTCTAATCTATTTGGGTGAAGTGTATTTGGCGCAAAATAAAATTGATCTGGCGGAAGCGTCATTCATAAGGGCCAAAGATCATAATCCAGAAACAGCAGATGCGTATAGAAACCTAGCACGTATTTATTTGTTTCAAAAGCAAGCCCAGAAAGCGGTTGAATTATTGGAATCTGGCACGCGAAACTCAGGTAAGAATTTGGGTCTAATGCTCGATTTAGCTGGGTTACATGAGAGTAGTGATAATGCGCAGGAAGCGGTCAAGATGTATGAAGCTATTCTTGAGAAACGCCCAGGTGTTTTTCAGGCGGCAAATAATCTTGCTATGTTGATGATAAAACAAGGTCAGCCAGAGAATTTAAAGCGAGCAAAAGAGCTGATAAAAACCATTGAAAGTGTTCAAAATCCATTTTATAAAGATACCGTTGGTTGGGTGAAGTTTAATACAGGTGATATTGAAGGAGCTTTGCAATACATCCAAATTGCAATTAAAGCTGTGCCTGATAATGCTGAGATAAATTATCACTTGGGCATGGTTTATCAAAAACGGGGTAATACAGCATTAGCGAAAAAGCACTTAGAAGCTGCGATCTCTCTTCCTCAGGAGTTTGCTGGAAAAGAAGAGGCGAAGCAAGTATTGGCGACTTTATGAGCTTGAGTGTCCCTATTTTTTTAATATGTAACTTATCTATATATTGGGTGTTAACTAATGTAAATTCATGTTTAATAATGAATAATTGAATTGATGTTTATGTCGTTGTTCCTATACACTCACGTAATAAAAAAAATAATTTTCTGAAGTGGCATTAATGTGTGAAATAAGATATTTACTATCGTTTATTCGTTAAGCGTGAGGTAAATTATTGTATCCATATTTTTTAAATATAACGAAGGGATCAAGTGGTGTTTAAAATAAAAAATATTAATTGCTTAAAAGTGTCTTTCATAATTTTGCCATTAACTATAGGGTTGAATAGTAATTTAGTTTTGGCATCAAGTTTTGTTTCTTGTAGTGATGGTTCTCTAAATGTCACATCGCCTTTTGATGTTACCTATGCTAACTGTGTGGGTTCAATTCCTGGCAATGATGTTGGGGATAAGGGTACATTACTTACTGCTCTTAATGATGACGGAATATTTGATGTTGAAGTTTCTGAAGTTGGGAATTGGGAATTATTTGACAGTGGCAATGTGATTGCGGATAAATCTAAGTCAGGGAATTGGTCTGTTGAAGGATTAACCACAGAAACGTTTGTAGTCAGTATTAAGGCTGGTAACAATTATAGTGCTTATTTATTTGACGATATTGGTTTTACTGCCACAGGTGGAACATTTAATGTGAATGGTATACATCCCAATGGTGGTGGTAAATTCGCCGCCTTGTCACATATGTCAATTTTTAATTTTAGCCCGGAAATCTCAGCTGTTCCTATTCCTGGTGCCGCTTTATTATTTGGTAGTGCATTGCTAGGGATGTTTGGTTTTTCGTTGAGAAAAAAACAAAAATCTACTTGATTTACGTTGGTGTACTCTTATTTTAAAACCCGGGGGGGTAGATAAAGGTGTCGGTTTTTTTATTGGTAATTTTTTAATTTGGTCTAAAATTAGTAAAACATTGTTTAGATTGCGGTAATTTTTTAAGTAGTAGATCACTTACAGTCAAGTTCAACAGGATAGTAGATGAAAAAAGCATTAATCACCGGTATTACAGGACAAGATGGCGCATATTTAGCCGAATTTCTTTTGAAAAAAGGTTATGAGGTTCACGGTATCAAGCGACGGGCATCCTCTTTTAATACTGATCGGATCGATCATTTGTATCAAGACCCTCATGTGGATAATCGTCATTTCGTTTTACACTACGGCGATTTAACAGATTCCAGTAATCTAATTCGTATTGTCCAGCAAGTTCAGCCAGATGAGGTTTATAATTTGGCAGCACAAAGTCATGTGGCGGTATCATTTGAAGCGCCGGAATATACTGCTGAAGTTGATGGTGTTGGAACGTTACGTTTGTTAGAGGCAATACGTATTGCCAATTTAGAAAAAACGACAAAATTTTATCAAGCATCTACCTCTGAGTTATATGGTGAAGTGCGTGAGGTTCCGCAAACAGAAAAAACGCCTTTTTATCCTCGTTCACCCTATGCGGTTGCCAAGATGTATGCTTATTGGATTGTGGTAAATTATCGAGAAGCTTATGGCATGTATGCATGTAATGGGATTTTATTTAACCATGAGTCGCCAATTCGCGGTGAAACATTTGTTACCCGCAAAATAACGCGAGCTGTTGCACGAATTAAAATGGGTTTGCAGGATTGTTTGTATCTTGGCAACTTGGATGCTTTGCGGGATTGGGGTCATGCTCGTGATTATGTCAAGATGCAATGGATGATGTTACAACAAGAAACCCCTGATGATTTTGTCATTGCGACGGGTGTGCAATATTCTGTGCGTGATTTTGTTAACGCGGCTTCAAAAGAATTAGGTATGAGTATACGTTGGGAAGGTAAAGGCGTAGACGAAAAAGGTTATTGTGAAGAAACCGGCAACTGTGTTGTGGCAGTAGATCCGCGTTATTTCCGGCCCACAGAAGTTGAAACTTTATTGGGTGACCCCACAAAAGCCAAAGAGAAATTGGGCTGGGTGCCTGAGACTTCGTTTAGTGAATTGGTTGCAGAGATGGTTCGTGAAGATCTCAAAGGTGCTGAAAAAGATGAGCTTTGTCAGCGAGAAGGATTTAAGACGTTTAATTATTTTGAGTAGCTAAATATTCAATGATTGGGCTTTTGCTGATTTAGTTTATAAAAAATAATTTGTGTGTAGATGGTTTAATAAAAAAAGTAGTTAAATGAATAAGAACGATAAAATATATGTAGCAGGTCATCGTGGTTTAGTGGGTTCAGCCATAATGCGTAATTTGCAAGCTGCGGGTTATGCAAATTTAATTGCACGTACCTCTACAGAATTGGATTTAACCAATCAGGCGGATGTTCAAGTTTTTTTTGAAACAGAAAAGCCAGATTATGTGTTTCTTGCAGCGGCGAAAGTTGGTGGTATACAGGCTAATGATATTTATCCTGCAGATTTCATTCGTGAGAATTTACAAATACAAACCAATGTTATTGATGAATCTTATAAAGCGAAAGTGAAAAAACTGGTGTTTTTGGGTTCATCTTGTATTTATCCCAAATTGGCGCCTCAGCCTATGTCAGAAGATTGTTTGTTAACTGGACCTTTGGAGCCAACTAACGAGTGGTACGCGATTGCGAAAATTGCGGGCATTAAAATGTGTCAGGCCTATAAAAAACAGTATGGTTTTAATGCAATTTCAATTATGCCAACCAATCTTTACGGGCCGGGTGATAATTTTAATTTGGCCAATTCCCATGTGCTACCGGCTTTGATTCGTAAGTTTCATGAAGCAAAGAATAACGATGCGAAGGCTGTTGAAGTTTGGGGTAGTGGTACGCCAAAACGTGAATTTTTGCATGTAGATGATATGGCTAGTGCATCTGTGTTTTTAATGAGCCATTATGATGACTCTGATATCGTGAATATTGGCGTAGGTAATGATGTTTCCATTCGTGAGTTAGCAGAAACAGTAAAATCCCTTGTTGGTTTTTCAGGTGATTTAGTGTTCGATACGACAAAGCCTGATGGAACACCAAGGAAACTAATGGATGTTTCTCGATTAACCGAATTAGGTTGGAATGCAAAAATATCATTAAATGATGGTATCGCGTCGACTTATGAATGGTTTTTAACTCATCAGGATGACTTTAGAGACTAGGCTGACTTTTAATCCTTTGGTTTAGTATCTCTATTGTGACAAAATTCTTCTAATAATCTCCAAAAACGTAAAGTTTTAACAAAACTTTACACTTCAATGAATTTTTTTTACTTTCATATGTCATAATATTCCAAGTTTCTATAAAAATAATTATTTCGTCCCGTCATAAAATATCCAATGCTTGTTTTTAATGAGTAGTGTGTTTTTAGCTGGGCGTTTAATATAAATTCAATTCTAATATTGGACAAACATACATGTTTATTCGATTTTCGGGGAAAGGGTTATCCTGTCGTAATTGTTCTCATGAAATTCATTTGCGAGTTCATCGCAGTTTGTGGATGAAGTTGCTGCCGAATAGTCGCTTATATCGTTGCGATCAGTGTCATGAGGAATGTTTGGTTTTGGGCGGTACGCATCATATTGAGTCAACCAACAAGCGTTTACGATCCGGCAACTAGATTATCATTCATTTTTATTTTTTATTACGATAGCTTTAAAATATCTGTCGTAAATATAATGTATTGAAAATGAACTTTATGTATCTGAGAATCATCCCACAAATTTATCTTTAATATCAATCAATAAACCATTTGTTTAGTCGATAACAGGAGGAATGCTGGGATAGCTGTCGCTTATCCATCGAACCAACTATTCGTATTTTGGTTGAGAATCCCAGTGGACTTTTTGCTTTATTGTTTTGGAGTTAGCTCATGAAAGGACTGGTCACTGGTTTTTTAGGATTAATATTGTCAACTGTTTCAGTTTCAGTATTCTCTGCACCTTATTTGTATACATTTACTGGCAATATTGTCACGATTGAAGTTGATGGTGTGTTTTTGGGGGATATTGATTTTGATAACGATTATTCCACAACGGATGATACTTTTATGGTGGGTGACGCTGTGGAGTATACCTATTTAGTGGATTTTGATGTACCAGGTTTTTGCGCGGGACCTATGGGGACAACTTATTCGTCCACTTGCACGGGTTTGGATATTCCTGATAGTGCTACGGCGGATTATTTTTTTGTTGATTTAATTTCAGCCACTAAATTGGCGCCACCCACCGAAGAAGATACCACGTTTAATTTTGGTTTGAATTTGGTAAATCTAGGGTCGTTAACTGCAGATAGTGCAGTGTTCGTAAAGTCTCCTTTTAATGAGCCTGCGACAGATTGGGTGGCAAGAAGTGATGTACACCCTGGTACTATATTGATAGGGACTGATGGTTGGGCGGCACCGAATGGGAATAGTCCTTATGGGCGCATAAATTCATCGTTGGAATTGACTTCGATTAAGCCTTATAAGTGTAAGAAAGGGGTGAAGTCTGGTGGTGTTTGGGAGGCAGAAGCACTTGAAGGACTCGACGATTCTATCCCCGATACCAGCGGAAATTTGATTGATAACCCAAGTTTTGGGACTGGTGACACTAGTCGTTGGATTGTGAGGGATCAGTCTCGTACAAGTGTTGTAAATAGTGTGATGTATAGTGGCAACTATTCATTAGCGCTGGAAGGAGATCCTAATTGTTACAAATCTGTTGTTCAGCTAGTAAAAGGCGCAATCATTGGTGGTTCAAATTACCATGTGTCAGGTGCTTTATCGGTGACAGGCAATACAATGGGCCGGTATTTGATTCAGGTTCGTTGGTATGATGCTTCTGGTATAGAAGTGTTTGGTACTCGAACCAATTTTGCGGGTAGCCGTTTTGAAAAATCTTTTAAAAATCATGAGACTATGATTACAGCACCGGTCAATGCAGTGAGTGTTGGGATGTTTTTGAAAGCGAATAAGGCAGATGGTGTGGCATATTTTGATTCGCTTAGAATTAAAGCTCTGAATTAAATTACTTTGGAATAATGATCTTGGATTCGGGCGAGATGTGAAGAAGCTGTTTTTTTAATTCACGTTTCGCCCGCTCATCTCCGTGTACTATACGAATTTCTTTTGGTTGCTTTCGCATTCGTTTAACAAAATTAAGCAGGTCTTTTTGGTCTGCATGTGCTGAATAGCCGGAAATAGTGTGAGTACCGGCGTTGATCTTGAAATATTTTTGATCCAATTCAACATAACCTTTTTTAGGCCCCCATGTTTGTATGTCGCTACCTACCGTGCCTTTTGCCTGGTAACCCACAAATAAAATATCGGTTTTTGCTTCACTAATGAATGCTTTTAAGTAATTAACAATTCGTCCGCCGGAACACATGCCACTAGCGGCGATGACAATGGCGGGGCGCTGATGCTTTTTTAGGTATGTTACTGTTTGAGTGTGTTCCTTATGATCAGCAATTGTGGTTATTTGTGCGAAGGATAGAGGATGACGACCGGAAAAATGTTTTCTTCGCGCTTCTTTGTCCCAATACGATTTTAATTTACGATAGCTTTGTGTAAATTGTGCAGCCATCGGGGAGTCTACAATTATTTCGATTTTCTCCCAATTTGTGTTTTTAGTTTTTAACTTTTCATTATTGTGGATAATATGTTCAAACTCATAGAGTAGTTCTTGAGTTCGACCAATACTAAATGCTGGTATGAGTACAATCCCGTTATCTGCTACACATCTTTCGATAATATGTTTCAAATTTTTATACCGGTTTTTTCGAGGTCCGTGTAGGCGATCACCATATGTACTTTCAATAACTAGAATATCTGCTTGATATGGCGCCTTCGGTGAAGGCAGCAAAGGGGTATAAGGCGCGCCAAGATCTCCGGAAAATATTATTCGTTTATATTTTTCTTGATTTCCTAGATCAAAATGGATGTACGCAGAGCCTAAAATATGGCCAGCTGGCGAAAAACGGACCTTGATATTTTGCTGAGGCAGTTTTACCCATTTATTGTAGTCCACGCCAATGATGTTTTTGGTGATTTGTTTTAATGCGCGTTGGATGAGTGTTTTATTTTTAGTGAAGCCAATTTTTAACGCATCTTCTAATACCAGAGGCAATAATTCTGCTGTAGGTTTGGTGCAGTATACGGGGCCAGTAAATCCTGCAGCAAATAAATAGGGGATTCGCCCAACATGATCGATATGGCAGTGAGTTACAAAAAGAGCTCTAATGGTTTTTGTGGAAAACTCAATTTCTAATTTCTTACTGTGAGCACCGTTGCTTGATGTTTCTGCTCCTTGAAATAATCCGCAATCGATGAGTAGGGAATTAGTGTCATTCAAGCAAAGTTCGTGGCACGACCCAGTAACGCCATTTATTGCACCATGATGTTTTATTTGCATTTGCGTCCTATTTAGCGAATAGTTTAAAAAATACCGATATTTATGTCGTTACTCTAGACTAATTTGTTAGATACCTTGTTATAATGCGGCGTAAATTTGTGGTTTAATTTGTTTAGCCATATGTGATCTGGATTATAGTTCGCTAAATACTGTTATGGGTTACAATTAACCCACGTTATAGACGCAGGCAAGTCCATATTTTTCTTTGTGATATTGTTTATGAATAATCAATACAGCACATGTGTGTATTTTTTAAGCGCTTCTTATGTGCGGTTTGTAACTAGAGCCATTTAATAGGGCAATGTTGGATAGAGTATTTTTTTGCAACGTAAAGTTGTCTTAATGTATTTTTGTAAAGTAATTGATTTAACTTTTTAATGAATAATGACGATAAATAGTTCAATACTATCGGTTATATCTATTAATAATAATCAATTTTAGGTTTGAGTGTCTTTATGAGAATGTATTAAATTCGATGATATTTACAATATAACATTAGAGTAAGTTAGGTCGAAAGCGACTTTTATGACAAAGCATAGCGGATTCATTCGCCCCCATCAAAGTAAAATATCTTGGGCTTATCGCCTGGGAGACGTAATACTGGTTGTTCTTGCGCTCCAAGTATCTTGTGCGATATTTGATGCCCCATGGAAGGCGCATTATGAATTAGCGGCATTTGTGGGTGTCGTTTTACTTGTGCTTTTTTCCGCACAAAACGATTTGTATCGTTCTTGGCGATTGTTCCAATTACATAAAGAAATTATCCAGTTGTTTTCTGTTTGGGCGTATGTGGTTGTTGGGCTTTTATTAATTGCTTTTATGACGAAATCTACGCTAGATTACTCTCGATTGGTAATCACTACTTGGTTCTTCGTTGCTCCGTTTTTTATGTCGCTATACCGTTATGTATTACGTAAAGCGCTCTACAAGTTACGGGAAAATGGTTGGAATACACGGGCAACAGCAATTGTAGGCGCTAATGAGCAAGGTGTTAGATTTGCAAAGAATTTGAATACTGCGCAATGGATGGGGATGAGATTTGTTGGTTTTTATGATGACCGGGAATTAGAGCGAATTGATACGGACGGAATTGATGAAATACGGGGCAATCTTGAAGAATTAATTGAGCAGGCTAGAAATGGCGATATTGATACTATTTACATTACAATGCCTCTCAAAGCTGAAACGCGTGCTCAAGATGTGATTGCTAGATTAGCTGATACTACTGTTTCTTTATATTATGTGCCGGATTTTTCCGCGTTAGATATTCTTTCTGGTAGTTGGATGACGCTGGGCGATACGGCAGTCGTTAGCGTGTTTGAAAATCCTTACAATGGCGTAGATGGTTGGTTAAAGCGTGTTGAAGATGTAGTTCTTGCTAGCTGTGTGCTGTTAGTTATCGCTATTCCAATGATAATAATTGCAATAGCAATTAAAGTAAGCTCACCTGGGCCTATTATATTTAAGCAGAGACGCTACGGTATTAATGGTCAAGAGATTGAAGTTTGGAAATTTCGATCAATGACAACCTGTGATGATGATATAAAAAACATACAACAAGCTCAACGTTCGGATGTTCGAATTACACCTCTAGGTAATTTCTTACGAAAGTCCTCTTTGGATGAATTGCCGCAATTCTTAAATGTTCTCAAAGGTGAGATGTCTATTGTTGGGCCAAGACCGCACGCGGTCGCTCACAATGAATTGTATCGTACAGAAATTCATCGATATATGATGAGGCATAAAGTTAAACCTGGTATAACTGGATGGGCGCAAATTAATGGATGGCGAGGGGAAACTGATTCCAAAGATAAAATGGAAAAGCGAATCGAGTATGATTTAGACTATATTCGTAATTGGTCTTTATATTTGGATTTAAAAATTTTTTTTCTTACTTTGTTTAAGGGATTCGTGAATAAAAACGCCTATTGAAGTGATTGTCTTTGTTGGTTTAATTATTGTTAGCCTGGCTGTATTGTCCTTATATTGGGTGAATATAGTTTCAATGGGAGATAATGATTAAGTTTGTCAATTTGCGTTTGTCTAAAAACCCGCCTAATTTATTGTTTTAATTGAGCTTTATCTATTTCAAAATTGATTGGATTCATCCCGGATTGCAATTTGCTTACACCTCAATATCATGTCGGGTTAACTAATGAAAAGTTAATTGACGCTCTTATTCGGTATTTTGGTGTGATTACTGATAGACATGTATAAAAACAAGGAGTTAATAATATTTATGAAAACATTGAGGTTGGACGATAAACCCGGTTGTGTTGATAGGAATGAAACTCGATATCTGACGAGTAATCTCAGATCAAAACTGTTTTATTTTTTAGTTTTGCTTACATTATTAGCTAGTTCAGTTTCTTCTGTCTTAGCGAGTGATATTGCTGAGATAAGAGAGTATCGCATCGGTGCTGAAGATGTATTGGATATTTCTGTGTGGAAAGAAAAGGAGCTTCAACGGCAGGTTATTGTAAGACCAGACGGTGGAATTTCATTTCCATTTGCGGGTGATGTTAGAGCTTCGGGAAGAACGCCATCCCAATTGCAAAAAATAATCACACTTAAAGTACAAAAATTTATTCCTGATGCCATGGTCACGGTTGCAGTTACTAAACTTGCTGGATTGAGGATTTATGTCATTGGTAAAGTGAAGAAGTCTGGGCAGTTTGTTATAGGCCGTTATGTAGATGTTATGCAAGCATTAACACTAGCGGGCGGACTTGATCCCTATGCATCTGAAAAGAATATTAAAATTTTACGGCGTGTTGAAGGAAAAGAGGTGGTTTTTCCGTTTAACTATGCTGCTGTTAAAGATGGTGAGAAGTTGGATCAAAATATACTTTTATTAAATGATGATGTGGTTGTGGTGCCTTAAATGATTGATTGGCAGGTGTCTTTTTTAAGCTTGATAACAATGAAAAGAATATGTAGAACTACTGGTTTTTTGGTAACTTTGGTTGCGTTTTTGGGTTTATTAATTCTACCTGGATCCGCTTTTGCCGAAGCATGGCAGTTGCGTCCGACTATTATGTTAGAAGAGCGTTTTCACGATAATGTTAATTTGGATAGTGAAACATCCAGATCAGCGGCAGAATCGTCATTAAAAGGGATATTGGGTTTTCGGCGATTGAGTGAAACGAGCAATCTAGAGGGCCGTTTGCATCTTAATTTGAGTACTGAAAAACCATCTCGACAATATCTAACATTTACATCGTTTAAAAAATTTGAATTAAGCCAAATCGGTTTGGATGGTTTGTTTCGTAGAGATACTACTGCTAGAACGTTTAATACGATAGCTGATGAAGATGAATTAGGTACACCAGTAGATCCAGATGAAGGATTGGTTAGTATTGAGTTGGATCGCAATACATTGAAGTTGGAACCTAATTGGCATCATGAAATTAATGAAAGAACAATGATGGATGTTGGATATGAATTTAATCTTGTAAAATATGAAAATAACCAGCCGGGTTCTGGTTTGTCTGATTACAATCAACACGGGATAACACCTTCAATTTCACGTAATTTGTCTGAGCGAGATATTTTGACAACGACGGTAGGTTACGTTCAGTACAATTCCGATGATCTTGTTAATACTGTAGGGAAAAGCTATTTTTTGACGATTGGATATAAACGAGCTTTTACAGAAACGCTAAGAGGTGGTGCAACGACAGGTATTCGGCATACAAAACTTACTTCTGATGTCAGTGATTCTTCCAGTTCTGGTTTTGTGCTGCAAATGAATTTGGATGCCAAATTTGAAGCTAGCAAATTGAGTTTAAAGGCGAATCGTAGCTTGTTGCCGAGTGGTGCTGGTGGATTACTTGAAGTAAGCGAGTTGAGTGTAAAATTTAACCATAAATTCCGAGAGCGACTTTTTGGTGCTTTTTTACTGCTTGGGTCTGAAAAAAATCTGGTGGGTGAATCTGGCGGTAATAAAAGGTATAGTCTTCAAGCCTCACCAAGAATTGGATGGAAAATCACTCAATGGTGGACCGTAGGCGCGGGTTATCGATATCAGCAACGCGAATTGGTCGATAGTACAAACGACGCGGTAAATAATATTGTGTTTATTCAATTGCGTTATAGCAAAGGAATAGCCATTTAAGGTGCTATTTCTGGTATAAATGGATGTATGAGAATTAGACCGTGAAAAATATCACGCCGCCACAACAAAACTTAATGGAACTGGGAGACTATCTGGCTGTTTTAGGCCGTCGAAAGATTTCCTTTAGTTTAACCTTTTTAGCAATTTTGATCTCAGGTTTAGTGATTGCCTTTACATTACCGTCTATTTATCGGTCTGAAGCCACCATTTTAATTGAAAGAGCAGATATTCCCCAGGATTTGGTCGCTACAACCGTGACCGGATATGTTCAGGAGCGAATTGAAGGTATTCGTCAGCGATTAGTGACATATGAAAACATGGTAGCGCTGGCTGAGAAGCAAAATCTCTTTCCCGAGATGCAAGCTAATGGTGATATTAGCAACATGGTAATAAAAATTCGGCAGAGTATTTCTGTTGCAATGGTTGATATTAAGTCAGGTAATACAAAAAATACGTCAACTGTTGCTTTTACAGTCGGTTTTGAAGCTAATAATGCAGCTACTGCTCAGAAGGTAGCAGAAGAACTTGCGGAACAATATCTGGAAGCGAATAAGAGAGCTCGTAGTGAACAAACTGCAGATGTTTCCGAGTTTTTAGAACAAGAAGCAGAACGCTTGCGTCAAGAAATTTCTCAGCTAGAAAAGTCTTTAGCTGAATTTAAGCAAGAACAGTCTTCTCAATTGCCCGAATTGTTGTCAATTAACATGCGCTTATATGAGAAGACAGAAGGTCAAATTGATGGTACTAAAGATCGCATTTTTCGACTTGAGGACAAAATTATTGCGCTGGAGTCCGAATTATCATTAACAGACCCGAGAAAAGCAGTTCGTACTGATGACGGAAAAATTGTTCAATCACCTAGTGAAAGGTTGAGTGGTTTAGCATCTGAATATTTACAAGCTAGAGTGAAATATGCACCATCTCATCCTGATGTGGTTAGATTGCGTAGAGAAATTCAAGCTTTGGGTAGTCAATCTTCAGATGCGGCAAAAGTGAGTGACCTTGTTAATAAATTGACTTTATTGCAGAGTCAATTGCTCGATGCACAGCAAAAATATGCTAGCGAGCATCCTGATGTTTTGAAAGTCAAAAAGTCTATCGCAGCAGTTGAAAATCAATTAAGAAATATTAATTTAATTGATAATTCAGAGTCAACATTTACCAATGTACCAGCAGATAACCCTCGATATGTGGCGTTAAAAACTCAATTGGATACTACGCGCTCTAATCTTGAAATTGAAAAAGTAAAGCTTGGGCAGTACGCAGCCAAGCTTCAGGAATATGAAAAGCGCTTATTTCAAACTCCTATCGTCGAGCGTGATTATCAAGAGTTGACGCGAGATTATGGTAATGCAAAGAAAAAATATACAGAACTTAGAAATAAGCAAATGGAAGCTCGCTTGGCTGAGCAGTTAGAAGCGGGAGAGAAAAGTGAGCGTTTTGTGCTAGAAGGTGCAGCTTTTTATCCCACAAGTCCTGTTAGCCCTAATCGACTTGGAATCGCATTATTATCAATAATGATGGCCTTCGGTGGAGGTATTGGCGCAATTGGTTTAGCTGAGTTCCGTGATGGGAGTGTTCGAGGATCTAAAGGTGTCTATTCTGCGTTTGGTGCATTGCCGATTGTTGTTATTCCCTATATTGAAAATAAAGCAGATATTTCTCGGCAGAAAAAGAGTAAGTTGATTTGGATGAGTGTAATTCTAATCGGTGTGATTTTAGCTGTAGTGTCTTTATATATGTTTTTGGGTGGAAGTTAACCAATTCTAAAAATAGCCGATAAAAATGTCGACACACTAAAAAAGTTGAAACATACATTAATTTTTGTATTTACACCAAATTACATCAATGACGATGAAGAAAAATCAACCTAAGATATTGAAAACTATATTTTATAAAGGATTTAAGCAGTGCTTTATTTGTTATGCATTGCGCAAGGATAACTAATGGATCGAATTTCAAAAGCATTGGAACAAGCTAGAAAAAATGTAGGTAATGTAAGTAGCCCTCGTTTGAAATCCGATCAGAGTTTGACGCCAAATCAGCCGGTTAGTTATTCAAAAACTCGTACTATCTCATTGTCTCAAGACGTGTTGCGCGAAAATCGTATTTTTACTAAAGGGAGCGGTGATAGTTCAATTATAGATACTTATGGTTTATTACGTACTCGTGTACTTAGTATTATGCGTAAGAATAATTGGAAAACCATTGGTGTAACAGGCCCTGAGCCATCTGTAGGCAAAACAGTTACTTCAATAAATTTGGCGATAAGTATTGCGTTAGATCATAACTATTCCACTCTTTTGGTAGACACTGATTTAAGACGCCCGGGTGTGGCGTCAGCACTAGGGATGAGAGTGGAATCTGGATTAAGTGATTTTTTACTAGAAAATAAAGATTTAGATGAGGTATTAGTAAATCCAGGGATCGAGCATTTGGTCATTGCTCCGACCCGGCATGTGGCATCAAGATCCTCAGAACTCTTATCTTCACCTAGAATGAGTCGTTTTATTAATGAGGCTAAAGAGCGATATCCAGAGCGCTTAGTAATTTTTGATTTGCCCCCTGTTTTGGTAGGAGATGATGTAGTTGCTTTATCGCAAAATCTTGATGCATTGTTGCTTGTTGTAGCGGATGGAAAAACACAAAGTCGTGAATTAACCAGAGCGCTTGAATTGTTACATGATGTGAATGTATTGGGTGTAGTTCTAAACATGGGAACGGCGGTTGACAATCAATACGAATACTACAAGTAGTATTATTGTTTGAACAAAAGGTGTAGTGAAAATGTACGAAGCGTTTTATGGATTAGATGAAAAGCCTTTTTCGGTTCCTCCTAATCCTGCATATCTCTATTTGAGTAAGAAACATCAAAACGCTTTGTCTCGCTTACGTTATAGCGTATTAAACAAAGCAGCATTTACCGTCATCACAGGTGATATTGGTTCAGGTAAAACGACCTTGGTGCGTGAGCTTATTCATAGTTTAGATAGAGATGTTAATGTAGGGTTGCTTTCGAATGTAAATTTTTCATCATTTGAGGAATTGCTTCAGTGGATTTTATATTCATTTGAGCTGAAATATGAAGGCAATGATAAAGTTCATTTGTTTGAAATTTTTACTGATTTTGTGATTAAAAATTATTCAGCTGGTCGTAGGACAGTTTTAATTATCGATGAAGCGCAAAATTTAGCGCCAGATGATTTAGAGCAATTACGTATGTTGTCCAATATTAATGTTGATCAACATCAGGTGTTGGGGCTAATTCTTGTGGGGCAGCCTAATTTGTTAGACACTTTACAGCGTCCTGAGCTTGAGCAATTTGTTCAGCGTATAGAAGTGGAGTATTACCTTCAGCCACTGGATTTAGATGAAACTATAAATTATATAAAACACCGATTAGAAATTGCAGGTGGTAGTCCTGATCTATTTACGCCGGATACTTATCCTTTAATATGGCGAAATACGTCTGGAGTTCCGCGATTAATTAATGTTTTGTGCGGCATGGCTCTTGTATATGGCTTTGCAGACTTTAAAGAATTTATTGATGCAGATGTAATTAATCATGTTTTGACCGATAAACAGAACGAATTTTCACCGCAACAGAGAAACGTCGGTGTAATGGATATGAATTCGCATGTCCGTGGTGTGCCCTCTTCTTCGAAACTGGAAAGTGAAGATGATACGTTGGATCGAAAAGACCAAAAAGAATTATCAACGATTGAGAAATTCTTTTTATTTAATAATAAGGACTAAAGTTAATTAATGGCTGAATTTAATACGATTAAGTCAGACGTACCTATTACACATATAAAAGCGTCTGAAGGCTGGGCATCTCTAAATTTGAGAGAGCTTTGGGAATTTCGCGAGTTACTTTATTTTTTTACCTGGCGAGATATTAAAGTTCGATATAAGCAAACAGTGCTTGGTGCATCATGGGCGATTCTTCAACCACTTTTTGCAATGTTGATATTTTCAATTGTTTTTGGCAAGTTGGCGAAGATGCCGTCTGACGGAATTCCATATCCGATTTTTAGCTACGCAGCGTTGGTTCCTTGGATGTTTTTCTCGAATGGAATTAGTAAAGCTTCTGCAAGTTTAGTTGGTGGTAGCAATTTGTTGAAAAAAATCTATTTCCCTCGAATGGCTCTGCCAATTTCAGCCACATTGGGTGGGCTGGTGGATTTTGTTTTGGCATTTTCTGTACTTATTTTAATGATGATTTTTTATGGCATTATGCCAACGGGTAATGTCATTTGGTTGCCCTTTTTGTTGATTCTTATTCTCGTGACTAGTCTTGGTGTATCTTTTTGGCTTTCTGCGATGAATGTTCAATTTCGTGATGTTAAATATGTTGTCCCCTTTTTCATTCAAGCATGGATGTTTATTACACCTGTTGTTTATCCTGCTAGTTTGATCACCAGTGATTTTTGGAAAGCAGTTTATGCGTTAAATCCTATGGTCGGTGTCATTGAGGGATTTCGTTGGGCGCTATTGGGAACTGATACGGCTCCAGGGTGGCTTATGGTTATATCTACCTTCGTTTCCGTTGGGCTGTTGATTAGTGGTGCATTTTATTTTCGTCGCATGGAAAGAACTTTTGCTGATGTGGTGTAGGGGGACGATATGAGTAATGTTGCAGTAAAAGTTGAAGGATTGAGTAAGTGCTATCATATTGGAAAACTTCAGAGCAATAGTAAGCTGACTTTGGGTGAAAGAATAAATCAGACTATTACTACACCGTTTCGTCGTGCGAAAAATTTAATTCAAGGGCAGGCAACTGGAGCAGCGGATCTTGATGAAGTTTTTTGGGCAATGCAAGATGTTTCTTTTGAAGTAAATCAGGGTGAGTTAGTTGGCATTGTTGGTCGAAACGGAGCAGGTAAAAGCACTTTACTTAAAATGCTCTCTCGAATTACAGAGCCTACGCGAGGTTCGGCTACGATAAATGGTCGAGTTGGGTCTTTATTGGAAGTAGGCACAGGGTTTCATCAAGAGCTTACTGGTCGAGAGAATGTTTTTCTAAATGGTGCCATTCTTGGTATGACGCGTCGAGATATCGAAAGTAGTTTTGATGAAATTGTAGCTTTTTCCGAAATAGAAAAATTTATTGATACACCTGTAAAACACTATTCCAGTGGGATGTCCCTTCGATTAGCGTTTGCTGTTGCCGCGCATCTTGAGCCAGAAGTTTTAATTGTGGATGAAGTTTTGGCTGTTGGTGATGCGAATTTCCAAAGAAAATGTATTAATAAAATGGAAGAAGTTGGGGGCGAAGGGCGTACTGTTTTATTTGTCTCTCACAATATGCCTGCCGTTACACGAATGTGTCAGCGAGTTATCATGTTAAATCAAGGGCGATTGTTGGATGATGGTCCCGCTCATCAGGTTGTAGCATCTTATATGAGTAATGGTCTAGGTACAGTATCTGAGCGTACTTGGGAGGGTGATTCAAAGGCGCCATCCGGTGATGTGGCAACACTTCGCGCTGTTCGAGTTCGTGATGAAAGTGGAAAAGCTCGTGACTCTATGGATATCAGTAAGCCAATAGGAATTGATATAGAATACGATGTGACAGAAGTTGGTCGCGTTTTACAGCCACATATAATGGTTGTGAATGACGAAGGTGTTGAATTATTTGTTGCAGTTGATGTTGATCCAGAATGGCAAAAACGCCCTCGTCCTACTGGAAGATATAAAAGTACAGCTTGGATCCCAGCTAATCTTTTAACTGAGGGGATGTGTGTTGTGACAGTGGCACTTTGGGCATTAGAGCCTTCGAGAATTCGTCAATTTCTTGAAAGAGAAGCCGTTGCCTTTCAAGTGTTAGATAGTATGGATGGTAGTTTAACGGCACGTGGTGACTGGGCGGGAGATTTTAATGGCGTAATTCGGCCGTTGTTAAAATGGGAAACTGACCACACGAGTTCAGTATAGGATTATTTTTTTGCGGGTGACTCTGGTTAGTTGGCAGTTGTGATTTTTTAATTTTAAATTGTTTTGTTTTTAAAGTTCTTTTCGTATTGCTTTAATTTTTAAAATAGTATTTACAAGGAATAGGTTAATGAAAGCTGTAATTTTTGCTGGTGGACTAGGTACTCGATTAAGTGAAGAGACCTCTGTTAAACCAAAACCCATGGTAGAGGTAGGTGACAAGCCCATTATCTGGCATATTATGAAAATATATGCTTCCCATGGAATTACAGATTTTATTATTTGTTGTGGTTACAAAGGGTATGTCATAAAAGAGTATTTTGTGAATTATATTATGCATAACTCTGATGTAACTGTTGACCTTGCAAATAATGATGTGACGCTAAAATCAAATAAGTCCGAGCCATGGAAAATTACAATGGTTGATACTGGCGCAGATACTATGACAGGTGGCCGGCTGAAGCGTGTAAAAGAATATATTGGCGATGAAACTTTTTGTCTAACTTATGGTGACGGTGTTGGGAACATTGATATTACCAAAGCAATTGAGTTTCATAAAAAAGAAGGTGCTAAAGCAACGTTAACAGCAGTGCAACCACCAGGTCGTTTTGGCGCATTTGCTTTGAGTAGTGATACACACATTAAAAGTTTTCACGAAAAACCTCATGGAGATGGTGCGTGGATTAATGGTGGTTATTTTGTTTTGGAACCTAGTGTCATTGATTATATTAGCGGTGATCCTACAGTATGGGAACAGGAGCCAATGGAAAATTTGGCGAAAGATGGAGAGCTAACAGCGTTCCGTCATTTTGGATTCTGGCAGCCTATGGATACCCTTAGAGATAAAAACTATTTGGATGATTTATGGGATTCTGGAAATCCACCATGGATGGAAAAAGATGAATCCTAGTTTCTGGAAAGGTAAGAATGTTCTTATAACAGGCCATACCGGATTCAAAGGTAGTTGGTTGTCGCTTTGGTTGAGTAAGTGTGGGGCTAATTTAATTGGTTATTCATTGGCGCCACCAACGCAGCCAAGTTTGTTTGAAGATGCTAATATAGCGGATTCTATGATCTCCATTGAAGGAGATATTCGAGATCCAGAATATCTAGTTAATGTAATTAAAAAACACAAACCTGAAATTGTTATTCATATGGCTGCTCAGCCGCTGGTACGTTTGTCATATGATGAACCAGTTGAAACATACTCCACCAATGTGATGGGTACTGTTAATGTACTGGAGACGATTAGACAAGTAGGTGGTGTGAAAGTTATTGTCAATATCACTAGTGATAAATGTTACGACAATAAAGAGTGGGTGTGGGGATATCGTGAAAACGAGGCAATGGGTGGAGCAGATCCCTATTCTAGCAGTAAAGGTTGCGCAGAACTTGTAGCAGATGCTTATCGTCGGTCCTATTTTCCACCAGCATCTTATGATAAACATGGTGTTGGATTAGCTAGTGTACGTGCTGGTAATGTTATAGGTGGCGGTGATTGGGCTTTGGATCGGTTAGTGCCGGATACGATGAAAGCATTTATTAAAAATCAGCCTGTAGTCATTCGTTTCCCTCATGCCATTCGTCCTTGGCAACATGTATTGGAGCCTTTGCATGGATATATTCTAGTTGCGGAGAAGCTTTGGAGTGATGGTGAAAAATATGCTGAAGGTTGGAATTTTGGCCCTGAAGATGATGATGCACAGCCTGTTGGTTGGATTGTGGAAAAGCTATCTGAAAAATGGGGCGATGATGCTCAGTCACAGATTGATGGTGGAGAAAATCCACATGAAGCCAACTATTTAAAGCTCGATGCTTCTAAAGCAAAAATGAGATTGAACTGGAGGCCTATGTTAAACCTTGACAGCGCATTGAGCTGGACAGTGGATTGGTTTAAAGCATATGCTAATCAAGATGATATTCGAGAAAAAACATTAGAGCAAATTGGCCTTTATGAGTCGCTTTGCTCAAAGAAGTAGTACAGTTTTAACAATATTGAAATTTTAATTTGCAGTAGGTGTTATGAAGTTTAATAAAACGCAATTAAAAGATGTGGTAATAATAGACCTTGATAAGCTTGAAGATTCTCGGGGTTTTTTTGCTCGTGCTTATTGCAATGAAGAGTTTGCGTCGCAAGGATTGAATACCGAGTGGGCACAGTGTAATACAGCTTATAATCTAACTAAAGGCATTCTTAGAGGAATGCATTTTCAGAATTCTCCTCATGCTGAAGTTAAATTAGTACGCTGTACTAGAGGAGCTATTTACGATGTGATTGTCGATCTTCGAGAGGATTCTCCCAGCTTTAAAAAGTGGTTAGGCGTTGAACTAACGGCAGATAATCATAAAATGTTATACGTTCCAAAGGGCTTTGCCCACGGCTATTTGACATTAGAAGATAATAGTGAAATATTTTATCAAGTTTCTAATCCTTATGCCTCAGGTGCAGAAGGTGGCGTTCGTTGGAATGATTCGGCATTTAATATAGATTGGCCGATGACCGAAGGGTTGCTAATTTCTGATAAAGACGCTAAATGGCCAGATTATAATAAATAAGGTTGTAAAATTGATTATTGTTGATACCGCTTTGCAAAAGCGACATGAAGAATTAAACCCTGTTAAGGTTGCGGTAATTGGTGCTGGCTATATGGGGCGAGGTGTCGTATTACAAATTGTAACTGCAGTTCCTGGGATGAAAGTAGTTGCAGTTTATAATCGAACAATTTCTACCGCTGAGCAAGCTTATACTCAAGCAGGTGTATCCGATGTGCAAATTGTTGAAACTGTTGGTCAGCTCGAAGATGCGATAAAAAAAGATAAATACGCTATTACCGACGATCCAAGTGTAATTTGTCAGGCAGAAGGAATTGACGTAGTTATTGAAGTTACCGGGGAAGTGGAATTTGGTGCACACGTTGTTTTAGATGCCATTAAACATAAAAAGCATGTTGTGCTTATGAATGCAGAGTTGGATGCGGTCGTAGGTCCAATCTTAAAGGTATATGCTGATAGAGAAGGTGTTGTTTTAACGAATGCTGATGGAGATCAGCCTGGCGTTATTATGAATCTGTATCGTTATGTGAAAGCAATTGGTTGTCAGCCTGTTTTGTGTGGAAATATTAAGGGTTTACAGGACCCATATCGTACACCAGAAACTCAACGTGCTTATGCTGAGCAGTATAAGCAGAAAACTCAAATGGTTACTTCCTTTGCCGATGGAACTAAGATTTCTATGGAAATGGCGGTTGTAGCAAACGCAACGGGATTTAAGGTTGGGAAGCGTGGCATGTATGGTCATGAATGTGATCACGTTGACGATACCTTGAAACTTTATCCGACAGATGAGTTGTTGAAATGTGGTTGGGTCGATTATATCCTCGGTGCAAAGCCGCCAGGTGGGATTTTTGTATTGGCCTATCATGATAATCCAATACAACAACAATATATGAAATATTATAAGCTTGGCGATGGCCCGCTTTATGTTTTTTATAATCCTTATCACGTGTGCCATTTAGAAGTGCCCATTACGGCTGCTCGTGCGGCATTATTTCATGATGCTGCAATTGCTCCGATTGCTGGTCCATTGGTTGATGTTGTCGCAACAGCAAAACGTGACTGGAAAGCTGGGGAAGAGTTGGACGGAATTGGTGGTTTTATGGCGTATGGCCAAGCCGAAAATTATGAAGTTTCTAAAGCTGAGCAACTGATGCCAATCAGTTTACTAGAGGGCTGTAAGGTTAAACGGGACATTAGCAAAGATACAGTTATTACTTATGCAGATGTTGAAGTACCGGAAGGCCGGTTGGTAGATCAATTGCGAGTTGAACAAGATAAATTTTTCAGTTGATTGTTTGGAGCAACCAACTGAAAATATTAATTTTTTATTCGCGAAAAAATACGCCATCAAATTGCAGTTGGCGACCTGTGTTCGCATCTTCCAAAGCAGGTTCGATTGACATAAGTTTAAATCCTAGTCCGTTAACATAGTCCAGCATTTCGTTATACATAATATCCCCTTTGTAAAATGGCATTAGGGACATTTCTAGTTGAAGACCTGAGATATGAGGTAGGGATTCAAGTGAGCCTTCTAATACAGAGCGTTCAAATCCTTGAGTATCAATTTTTAGAAAGATATTGTCGTCAGATGAGCAATATTGATCAAATACGGAATCTAATGTTTTAATTGTAATTTCTTCAGTGCCAATGTAAGCGGCTTCTTCAGAGCAGGCGTCGATAACACTGGGTAGCATTTCAAGCATAGAACTAGATACTGAATTGCCTGAAATTTTAATTTCGCCCTTTCCGCATTCATTCCCAAGAGCGTAATTTGCAACATCCCATAGTGGGTCTGAATTAGCTAGGTTACTTAATTCTGTAAATTCATTTAACATAGGTTCAAATGAAATGATTCGGCCTTGGTAATTTACTCTATTGCGCATTCTTTTACTATATTGACCAATATTGGCTCCAACATCTAAAAGTGTATTGATTTTATACGTGTCGAGTAATTTTTTGCGTCGAATGAAATGATCTGCGAGTGGAGTTGGTCGTTTTTTTGAAAACCGGTAACCTAAATGGCCAAGCAAGGTATTAATGTTTCTTGTGACAAGCTTAGGTAAGTTTGCACTTTTTGATTCATTTTGAGTTTCGAGAGTGGGGGAACTCATTTTTTACTCCTATTGATTGGGTTTTTAAATGAAGTAAGCAAATTGTAGAGTAAATAGCACTTAGTATCAAAGTAAATGTTACTTAATTGATCAAAGTAGCATTATAACGTTTAAATCTAGGGTTAAGTGATTCTAAATTTTAGAGGTGGTTTCTTTTAGTAATTTGATAATATTTTATTTAATTACTATAGCAAGGTAAACTAATTATTTTGGATATCATTGATAAATAGATATAAAAATTTAATAACTAATTGAAAGTATTGAAGTAATAGCTATGAAAAAACCTGATTTTTTAATTATTGGTGCTCAAAAAGCTGGCACAACCTGGTTGTGGCAGATGTTAAAACAACACCCTGATACCGATTTGCCTCAAACTAAGGAAATTCACTATTTTGGTTCTTCAGAAATATTCCACGAAAAAGGGCGAAATTGGTATTTCGATCATTTTAAAGATATCGATCCGACAAAACTAACTGGCGAAGCATCTACGACGTATTTTTATGATTACATTCCATTTTGGCACAATAGCGGAGTTGAAATTGAATACGATACTACGCTTTCGTCTATACCGGAGTTGATTTTACAGGAGCTTCCTGATGTAAAAATAATAATTTCTTTGAGAGATCCTGTAAAGCGAGCAATATCAGCTTATCAACACGCATTAAAGCATGACGCAAGGATTTCTCCTTTTACTGGTATTGCGAAACTAGCAACAGAAAAGCCAAAACTAAGAATTCTGGAATATGGGTATTATGCAAAATATATAAAATTCTGGTTAAATTTTGTAGGCCCAGAAAGAATTTATTTTTCTATTTTTGAAGAAGATGTATTAGAAAGTCCTATGGAAAGTGTTCGAGGCGTATACAATTTTCTTGAGATTAACCCAAAATTTGAGCCTAAACATTTGAAACAGAAGAAAAATAAAAGCTGGACTTGGACTAGAATTGTTACACGATATGCCACAAAGTCCATTCCAGTATTATCATCAAGCCACTATTTGGGGCGGTTATGCGATAGGTTTGATGTATTAGGTAAATACGCTATAAGAGATGAAGATGTTGCGTTTTTACGTTCACACTATATGCCGGAGAAACCTGAATTAGAAAGTTTATTATCGCGAAAACTTGATAAGTGGACTTACGATAAATAATTAACCTTCAGTTTACATTTTTTCAAAGTTTTACAGGAGGGTTTCGTAAGAATGTTTCATTGGATATAGGCTCATATCTGTTTATTCGGTCAAAAGTGAGTGTGTTTTGTTGACAATAGATGAGTCTAGGTTACTGAGTAAATTGATAACAGATTCTTGAGTGGTTAAATTTATCTATAGTTGCACAGCTGATCAATCAAGCTTAATGTATTTGTAGCTGACATAAATATAATTATTATGTCAGCTACGTATTTTTGTACTAAGGTTTAGTCTTTTTTCAAAAAATTTGTAGCGTATTTAGTTATGATTTTCGTCACGCCAGCTGAAAGTAATGATTCAAACGCCGTAATAAATTGATCAACATCTTTTCGACTTACGATCAATGGTGGCTCAAGACGAATTACGTTGCGATTATATTCCGTGAATGCGACTAGAATATCATGTTCCTTAAGCATCAAACTGCCAACAAATCCACAAAGACTACCTTTTAACTTATCATCAAGTACAGAAACTATTTGTTTGACGCCAAATGGCAAAGTCTGGCTAAAATCTTGAAATTCAACACCAACCATTAGTCCCTGTCCTCTAATCTCTTTGATGAGTTTGGGATATTTGTTTTTGAGATCATTTAGACGCTCAATGAGATAAGTACCTTGTTCGTAACAATTTTCAATTAACTTTTCATCATATAGAAGGTTTAACATTTCAATTGAGGTAATGCAGGCTTCACCCATGCCTCCAAAGGTTGCAGGGCCATGGATGAGTGCGGTTTGTGGAGTGCCATAAGCTTTCATATAGATTGGGCGACGTGCGATCATCGCACCCATTGCTGTTTTACCTCCACCTAGAGATTTGGCTAAAGTAACAATATCGGGTACGACATCGGCATATTCAAAAGCAAAAAAGCGTCCTGTGCGACCTACGCCACATTGAACTTCATCAGCAATCCAAGTGACTTTATATTGATCGCATAATCGACGAACTGCTTGCCAGTATTCAGGAGGTGCTGTAACAATACCTGCTCCCCCTTGGACGGTTTCTAAAATCACTATTCCGACAGATGGATCTGTTTTAAATAAAGTTTCGAGCGCATCAGCGTCACCAAAGGGTACGCGAACTCGATTTTCTAAGAGTTTAAATTTGGATTGGTAAAAGTCTGAATCAGTGACGGATAAAGCACCCCTTGTTTTACCATGAAATGAATGATCGGCAAATGCAATTTTGGCACGATCTGGTCCTTGATATTCTTCAGCAAGTTTAAGTGCAGCTTCTACTGCTTCGGAGCCAGATGAGCCTAAGAAAACCATATCAAGATCTCCGGGTGCAATAGCAGCCAGATTTTTAGCTAATGCGCCAGCGTATTGGGACATAAATGCGATGGCGATTTCATGTCTTTTTTCGTCTTGAAATTTTTTACGTGTTTCTAGAATATGAGGATGGTTATGCCCAAGGGCTAAAGATCCAAACCCGCCAAAGAAATCAAGAATTTTTCGACCATCTTGATCGGTATAATGCATTCCCTCTGCAGAACGTATTACAACTTTATTAAAACCTAATAACTTTAAGAAGTGCATCTGGCCGGGATTGAGATGGCTACAAAATAATTCCGCTGTTTGATCTACCGATAGTTGTTTTGCATCTTCTGCTGTTAGCAGTTCAGGTTTTGCTAAAGTGTTTGTATCATTATTCATTTTGGTCATGCTTCCTTTAATATCGTCTATGTTCTGTTCACTGCTTGATTTGTTGGTATCTTTTTGATCAGATGAAGAAAAAGACCGGTTTTGTTGCACATTATACCTATGTTGGTTATTTTGGCGAATTCTCAAGCGTCGAGCTAAATCTGAATTCATTTTTTGTTTCGGATCAATCTCATCTAAAACTTTACAAAATTGATTCAATTGAGGGTACATTGAACTAAATCCTTGTGCGGATAAACAGGCATCTTTTGCTAGGTATATTCGGCCACCAAAATTTAATGTGATTTTTTCTAATTGGTTTAATAGAGGTAAAGCATTTAATTTATTGGGAAAATCAAGGGCAAGAGTATATCCTCGCATAGGAAAAGATAAATAACCCTGGCCAGGTCCTCCCATCGTTTTTAAAACAGCGAGAAATGATCCATTGCCCGCGGCAACGATTGATTCAAGTAACTTTCGAATGCCATCATAACCTGATGATTCTGGAATGACACACTGAAATTGATAGAACCCTCGTTTGCCATATATGCGATTCCACTCCAAAATTGAATCAAGTGGATAAAGAAATTGATCCAATAGTACCTTTCTTTGTCGGCCTTGGCGTGGTATGCGATGGTAATAGAGCTGGTTAAATAGATTAATACTTGTTGAATTTAATGCAAAGCCAGGGAAATCGAAAGGTACTTTTCGTTTAGCTTTGTTTGAAACAGGCAGTGTGCTATTAGCCAATTCTGCTGTTTCAAAAATTCCCCTACCTAAATTTTTACCTTTTGCAAGTGCATCAATCCATCCGACTGAATAAGTGGATGTGTCTCGTGCTTGGCTAAAGGCTTCAAAAAAATGATCTAGATCATTTATCCGTTCTTCCTTTAGATCTACGGAGTTACCAGGAGTGCGTTTCATTTTAAAGCATATCGCTAATATGATACCTGTTAAGCCCAGTCCGCCAATTGTAGCGGCAAATAATTCAATGTTTGATTCTTTAGATATTCGCTTGATTTCTCCATTTGGGAGTAATAAATCTAACCAGAGAATATGATTGCCAAAACTACCAGCCATATCATGATTTTTGCCATGGACGTCATTAGCGACTGCACCTCCTAATGTTGCGTAACCAGTACCTGGAGTGACTGGTACTAGAAAACCTTTGGGTAAGTATTCAATTAGTAGGTCGTTAAAGGTTACTCCAGGTTCACATATAATAATGCCTGAACTAGGGTCAAAATTGTTAACTTTAGAAAAGTTATTGGTTAGAAGTGTTTGTCCATTGCTGTTTAAAGCAACATCTCCGTAGCTACGGCCTTGTCCAAAAGCAATAACACCATTCGTAGTAATGTCATGCATTGCATCTATAGATTGTTCTGGGTTGCTTACTTCAGTGGATGCTACATTAGAGTAGCTTATGCGACCCCAGCCATTTAATTTACTGTGATTCCAGTTGGCCATTCCTATTCTACTTAACCTTGATCATTTAGATTTACTAGCTGCTCGGACTTTTTGCATGGCAAAAGGCAGCATAAGAAAACCAATGGCAACAGCAAACCACAGAGTGGTTAATCTGATAACGGCAGTTGCTACCACGGCAACTTCCATATCTACTCCGATGGCAACTAATAAGGCGAGCATGGTTGCTTCCACGCCACCAAGACCACCAGGCAGCATAGATAGAGCGCCAACTACCATTGAAAATGAAAAAATAAAGATTGCGTGCAAAAATGTAATTTCAGCACCAAGATTTATTAATATAAGATATAGAGCTCCACATTCAGCTAACCAACCTAATGCTGCTAATAATAAAGTACCGCCAAAAATATTCCATGTAAAAATTGAAGCAGTGAAGCGAAGGGTTCTTCGAATTTTTGCAAAAACTCTGGTCCATCGCTTTCCAGACCACTTGTAAAGAGTTCCAACGAAAGCAATTAATAATGTGGGTTTTAGAAATAAGATGGTTAATGCGATTACAGCTATGGCTGCGACGACAGATAACCAAATATAGTCAGAAAAAGCGGTCAACCCAATTAAGATTAAAACTAACATAGCGTTCATATCACTAAGTCTGTCACCAACAAAGAGAGGGCCTACTCGAGCATAGTCATAGTTGTGACAGCGCTCCAGAAACCACAATCGCATGGCTTCTCCAAGTTTGCCGGGAGTTGTCGTCATTGCAAAACCAGCAAAGTAGTAAAGTATTGTGAGTTTTAGTGGGACCTTTACTTGTAAATGATCAGAAAATATGTGCCAACGATATGCGCGTGTAAAATAATTTATCAGTGATAAGAGTAACATTGTAGCAACTACAACTAAACTTATTCCTGATACGTGTTCTAAAACATCATCACTACCTGCATAAAAAGATAAAGCAGCAAGCATCCCAACAAATATTATTAAGGATGCAGCAATGGTGTATTCTGCTCTGCGAATACGGTTAGTTGAAATATCAACCACTAAATTTAACTCCTAAAATATTAAAGCGCCATGGCCATTATTAATGCGGCAATAATCAAAACGATTCGACTATTTCGGTCTTTTATTGCATAGACAACGGGGTCATCATGCATCCATCCTCTACGAGTTACGAGCCATATTTTACTTACCCAAAAAAGTAACAAAGGACAAAGTAACCAAATTATTTCAGGATGTGCATACATTTGGCTTACATCTTCACTATTGATATAAAGCGCCATCACGAGTATTGCCATATACCCGCTTGCTCCACCAAAGCTTATTAATGTTTCAAGGTCACAAGTTTGGTAGCCTCGCCCACGAATAGTTTTTTGCCCTTTTTTAACTACATTTTGTAATTCTGAATATCGTTTAACCATTGCTAAACTGAGAAAAATAAACATAGAAAAGGCAAGTAACCAGAAAGATAGTTCTACTGAAACAGCTGCAGCGCCGGCAATAATTCTAAGTGTGTATAATCCTGCCAATAGTATTGCATCTACGAGTACAACGTTTTTTAATTTCAATGAGTAAAGCATGGTACAAGAGTAATAGAAAACCAGAACACCTAAAAATTCTATGGGCAGTAGAAGGGCTATTATGAAGGCGATTCCTAAGAGAATAGGAATTAATATTGCGCCTTCTTTTAGTGATGCAGATCCTGATGCATAGGGGCGATTTCTCTTGCTGTGATGGTGTCGATCTAATGGTAGATCTAAAAGGTCGTTTAACAAGTATACGCTTGATGCGCATAAGCTAAATGCAAAAAATGCAATGATTGCTTGGAAAAACAATTCGCTATTTGTGATTTGATGTGCGGCTAGCAGAGGTAAAAAAATTAATAGGTTTTTAATCCACTGATGTGGGCGCATGGCTTTTAAATGTGCTAAGGGGTTGGTTCCAGAGCCAAATGTTTTTTCAATGTGAGTTATTTTTTCAGCGCTTGCTATCAATTTCGTATCATCGGACACAACAATTGCAGAATGAGAATGTTGCCACACTTTTAAATCAATATCGTCATTGCCAGCGTATACAAAGGGCTGATCGAGGTGGGTTTGGATTGCTTTGAGTTTGTTACTGCCTGATAAATTAGTTTCAATATTGCTGGCTAATACATCGTCAAATAAATTAGTATGTGCAGCTACTTGATCCGCATATTTTCTATTTGTTGCAGTTACAAGTAGAATTTTTCTGCCTTTGTTTTTTTCTGTTTCCAGAAACTCTATTAATTCCTTATTATATGGCAGTAATGAAACATCAACTTCTGCACGTTTTGCTATTTCATGTTTTAGATTTGCTTTCCCTTTTGAAAGCCAAAAAGGTAGGAGAAATACGTAGAATAAATTTGCTTTTAGCAGGGCAAATAAGGACTCAAGCAATAGATCAGACTTAACTAGAGTTCCATCTAAATCTACGCACAAAGGACATTGTGTGCTTTGTGTATTCATATTATCTCCATTTTCGAATTGAGTTTTTTGTTACAATTATTTTGGGTTATCTGTTATTTGGTTAAATCTGTAAAGAACCCATTCGTCGATATTTGTACTGGAAACGACAGGTGTTAACCAGGGTGCTTGTTCAACATTACTTGTAATGAGTTCTTTAAATTGAGGCCTTGTTTTAAGTTCATGAAAACCATAGTAGACATAAATTGGTTTGTTTATGGCGCTTTTTGATAGTTCACTGGCGAGTTCAGGATAGGTTTGAACTGCAGGAAATAGAGTAAATTCACCTGAAGAATAAAATGCCAAATGAGGCTTTCGAGATACTATTTGCGAGTTTTTCGGGATTATTCCGGCTGTTTTTGTCACTGAATCATGAAGTGATATGTCATGTGCATGTGTTTTTCTTAATGCATCTTTCACTGAAATTCCTAGCGGGATAAATGCAATTATAGCCGAAACTATAATAGGTTTATTAATATCGATAAATTGGTTGTTTAATTTGGCTTTCAAAAGTGCAAGTATTTTTTCGCAACATATTGCTATAGCAACACCGTATATAGGTACAAGAAATAGATATAGTCGATTTTCGTATCCTTTAAAATTTACTAATAGCAACTGAGAAAGAGTAATAATAAAAAGGTAAAATAATATAAGTCGGTCTTTTTTTATCGCCATTAAAAATAAACCAGGAAGAGCGAATAAGAAAAGCGGAAACCCTATGAGCTTTTCAGATAGTAATATATTTTGAGCTAATTTAAAAAGATCCCGAATATATGATTTTACGATATGAATGGGGTCGTAAGTAACCACCTGCCAAAGATTTTGAAACTGCGACTCGAGGATTATACGTGCATCTCCTGATATTTTACTGTTCGTGGGAGAAAAATAAGTCAGTGCAAGGTTTGCATAAGTGCCTCTTGGCATAAATGGTGAACCGCTGTAACTAGCTATCGTTGCCCATATCGCAATCGGTAAGGCAATTCCAATGCATAGAAATATACTATCGAGGATATTTTTTTTGTTTGAGTTATTTGATAGCCATGGTAAAAGTACTAAGGCTAATAGAGTGAACCCATTACTTCTAGTTAATAAAACTAAGCCGACGAACAAGCCACAAGCTATCCATAACCAGGGCAATGCCTTTTTATAAGCCAAAATAGCGAGTAGTAATGTGCAGCTATAAAGGCAGTAAAAGAAAACATCAGAAGTGGTTAGAAGAGCGTAGTAGAAAAAGCTAGTACTGCACATTAGAGCGAATAGTGCACCCCAACCTGATGCTTTGTTGATCAATAAACGAAAAAAATAAAAGCTACTAATTAGTGAAATAGTGTACGAAATCAGAGTTAGCACTCTGCCAGAAAGAAACCAGTCATCTAAGAAAAACTGGATGAAGGCCAGTACTGATGCATATAGAGGAGGGTGAAACTCGATTGACAATGGTTCTCCTGACAGTAAGCGTTGAGCTTCAGGAAGAAATCCTCCAAGATAATCTGTTTCTGTGCCAAAACCTAAGTAGCTTCTACTCAGGGAAACGTACGTTGCTATAGCTATCCATATACCTATAATACTTAAAACTGAAATTGATTCTCGTTTACTCACACTTTCCTCTGTGTCCAATTATTGGAAGGTGGCTTAGATTATTGTATGATATTTAATCAAGCCTGGGTTATTAGTTGTTTGGTACTATTTGTCTATTTTTGTAATGGTTTTGTGTGGTTATCACCCAGCACATACAAAGCTATACTCTAGATGCATAATATACATTTAATTTTCACTCATTATAACGACGCCTAGGTAAAGATTATTCATAATTTTTAGTACTAAATAGGGTTTTTATTACAGAATTTACCCATGTCTTACTGAAATGCTATATATTTCAGAGTTAAGAGTGTTAAATGGGGTTATTAATAACAAGATTTGCTTCTAAGCTTACTTAAAAATAATAAGAACGGGTGTTTCAGGGGATGCACCAACGATTTTAATCAAATAAATTTTCTAAAATCAGTTTTATTCACATATGTTTTGAAATAACGATTTCAAACATAGTGTTAAAATTTTAATATAAAACCTCCTTAATAATATTGAGTGTGATTTGTTTCACATGATAAAAGCAATGTAGCTGTTAGAGTTCTTAGAAAAATATAATAATCTAATCTGCATGTAAGAATAAGAAATCATATAAGGGTTTTAAAAATATTAAAGCTTTTGCCGACAGTCGAAAGGTATCGACTGTTAATTATCTATTAATCAATAAGATAGATTGATTTTTGCATGGATGGCAATAAAATTAATCAACAGAGAAAGTGATTGGAACATGAATTGTAGTGTTATAAGTTACCATTTTGAAGTTGCATCTAAAGAAAGAACAAATTCATCATTAATTAGATCACTTTCCTTATTGTCAATAATTTTACTAGGTGTATTTTTATTTCCCTCTCTCTCGATTGCGGCAGGGAATCTATTAAATAATCCGGGTTTTGAATCTGGAGATAAAACAGGTTGGTCTGGCAGCAGCGGAGCTGTGACTTCCAATAATGTGTATACCGGGACGCACAGTTTTGAACTGGCTGGCAACCCATTGGGTTATCCGAACATTAGTCAAACCACGCCGGTGATACCAGGCCACACGTATCGTTTCTCGGGTTTGATGTCGGTGTCAGGGTTGACCTCAGGTAATTACCGTTTTCAAATACGTTGGTATGCCGCGGGTGGTGCTGAGCTGGGTAGTTTACGACAAACATTGGGTAACACCACCAGTGATACGGCCTTTGTCATTCGAACTGTGGATATTGTGGCAGACGTGAATGCTGCATCAGTCAAAATGGTGATTCAAGCCAATAAGGCTAATGGTACAGGGTATTTTGATGATATCAGTATAGTAGATTTGTCAGCTACCCCCGATACGCAGGCACCCACTGTTCCTGCTAGTTTGAATGCCACGGCAGTTAGCACCAGTCAAATTGATTTAAGTTGGTCAGCATCCACAGATGTGGGTGGTGGCACCGTGGCCGGCTACCACATTTATCGCGATGGCAGCTTAACGCCATTGATCACTGTTTCAAACACCAGTTATTCGGACACTGGATTAACTGCAAATACCTTATACAGTTATACGGTCTCCGCCTTTGATGATGCCATACCGGCCAACGAATCGGCGGTATCCACGGCGGCCAGTGATACCACTTTTGCACTTGATACACAGGCACCCACAGTACCGGCAGGACTGAGTGCTTCAGCAGTCAGCGCTAGTCA
>Ga0316205_10000478_pt1 | contig 73100 bp, 76 predicted proteins | sample 3monthpyrite_MG_FD_204941 | JGI IMG/M metagenome (GOLD analysis project Ga0316205, IMG submission 204941) | Microbial mat bacterial communities from mineral coupon in-situ incubated in ocean water Damariscotta River, Maine, United States -... | ecosystem: Environmental > Aquatic > Marine >...
AAATAGGTCCCTATCAGGGCGGACATGGCTGCCTTGTCATCCCGTTTTCGCGCGGTGTCTGCGGGGCTGCGGCGCGTTTGGGCGAGGTGCAGCTGGTCGAGGATGTGGAGGCCTTCGCGGGTCATATCGCCTGTTCCAGCTCGACCCGGTCCGAGATCGTTCTGCCGGTGCGCAATGCTGCGGGCGCGATCATCGGGGTGCTGGACATCGACAGCGATCAGCCCGGCGCCTTCGAGGCCGCCGATGCCGAGGGGCTGGCGGCGATTCTCGACGGGGTGTTCGGGCGCTTGGGCTAGCATGGCCTGACATCATGTCCGGTGGCCCGGGGCCGGGGCGGCCATTGCTGCGATGCGGCGTGAAAATTTGATTGATTTTTTCACGGAATCACGGCAGCGTGAAAAACGGACGAATATTTTCATGAAAGCGACGCGAAGGCCCCGTGATGGAGCAGACCGATCTCACCCGAAGCCGGACGTTGGGCGCGGACCTGCGCGCCTTGCGCAAGCAGCGCGGTGTGACGCTGAGCGATCTGGCCGAACGGTTGGGCCGCTCGGTGGGTTGGCTGAGCCAGGTCGAGCGCGATTTGAGCGAGCCGTCGGTGGGCGACCTGCGCAGGATTTCGGCGGCGCTGGATGTGCCGATGTCGATGCTTTTCGGCCATGCCGCCGCCCCGGCCTGCGAGGCGGGTTATGTGGTGCGCGCAGGTGCGCGGCGGCAGATCGGATCGGGCGAGGGCGGGCTCTTTGAAGAGCTTCTGAGTCCGGATCTCACGGATGATTTCGAGATGGTGCATTCGACCTTTGCCCCGAAGAGCCGCGCCGGCGAGACCATTCAGCGGGCCACGCAGGAGGTGGGGTTCGTCGTTTCGGGAAAGCTGGACCTGCAGATCGGGGACCGGCTGTTTACCGTCGGCCCCGGCGACAGTTTCCGTATCCGTGGCGAGCGCCATGAATGGCTGAACCCCTATGACGAGCCCGCGGTGACGATCTGGGTCATCGCCCCGCCGGTCTATTGAGGGGGCGGGGATGACCTGGGAGGCATGGATCATGTTCGCGACCTTCTGGGCGGTCTTCGTGACGACGCCGGGGCCGAATGCGGTCAATTGCATCACCAACGGCATGAGCATCGGGTTTCGCCGCAGCCTGCCGGGGGTGGCGGCGATCATGTGCCAGGCGGCGCTGTTCCTTGCGCTGTCGGCGGTGGGAGTGACGGCGCTGATCCTGGCGTCGCCCATGGCGTTCCAGGTGCTGAAATTCGCGGGCGCTGCGTTTCTCATCTGGCTTGGCATCCGGGGCTGGATGATGGCGCGGCGGCCCTTGCGCGCGGCGCAGGGCGGCGGGTCGGTCTTTGGCCGGGCCTTCGTGATCGCGACGGTGAACCCCAAGAGCGTGGCGGGCTATCTCGCGGCGTTCAGCCAGTTCGTGGCACCCGGCGTGCCGATGGCCGAGCAGATCTGGATCATCGTGCCCACGGCGCTGAGCCTGACCTGCCTGAGCTATCTGGGCTACACCGCGCTGGGTGCCGGGCTGGGCCGCGCTGCGCTGGGGGCGATCGCGACCCTGTGGGTGCGGCGCGTGCTGGCGGGGTGTTTCGTGATCTACGGTGCGCTTTTGGGTGCGTCTTCGGTATCAGCGAGGGGGTGACAGGATGAAGGGATCATGTTTGTGCGGAGCGGTGGCCTTCGAGGTGGACGCGCTGGAGGATCCGCTGTGCTGTCACTGCAAGCAGTGCCGCCGGCAATCGGGACATTTCTTCGCCGCCGGACGGGCGAAAAAGGACGCTGTACGGTTTACCCGTGATGCGGGCCTGGCCTGGTACCGGGCCAGCGACGAGGCCACGCGCGGCTTTTGCCGGGACTGCGGTTCCACGCTTTTCTGGCGCGGTGACGAGGGGCCGCATATCCGGGTGGCTCTGGGATCGTTCGAGGGCCCCACGGGGCTGCGTCTGGGGCGGCATGTATGGGTGGATTTCAAGGGCGACTATTACGACATCGCCGATGGTCTGCCGCAGGAGGAGGGACAGACATGAAAGAAGGCCGTTGCCTGTGCGGGGCGGTGCAGTACCGCGTCAAGGCCGAGCCCAGGGGCGCGTCGGCCTGCCATTGCGGGCAGTGCCGCAGGCAGTCGGGCCATGTCTGGGCCTCGGCCCATGCCGACAAGGCCGGGATCGAGATCGAGGGCGAGGTGCGCTGGTACGCCGCCAGCGAAGCCGCGGAACGCGGATTCTGCCCGGTCTGCGGGTCGTTCCTTTTCTGGCACGCGCACGCGGAGGACACGATGAGCTTTTCGCTGGGTTCTCTGGACGATCCCACGGGGCTGCGGCTGGAGCGGCATATCTTTGTGGCGGACAAGGGTGACTACTACGATGTGGCGGACGGGTTGCCGCGCTGGGGGCAGTCGTGATCTGGGTCGAAATGACCCGGGATGTTCTTGTGGCGTTTGATCCTGCATTGCTGGTCGCGTTCATCGGTGCGGGGCTGCTCTTGAACCTCACGCCGGGGGCGGATTTCGTCTTTGTCTCGGCCAGTGGCATTGCGGGCGGGCCGCGGATGGGGATGGCGGCGGCGCTGGGGATCAATATCGGCGTGGCGGTGCATGTGGGGATGGCTGCGGCGGGGCTTTCGGCGCTGCTGATCGCGTATCCCGCGGCCTATGATGTGATCCGCTATGCCGGCGCGGCCTATCTGGCGTGGCTGGCGATACAGGCGTGGCGCGCTGCGGGGGAACTGGGCGAGGGCCGTGCCGCGCAGAGCGTCTGGCGGGCGGTGCGGCGGGGGTTTGTCACCAATGTGCTGAACCCCAAGACGGCGCTTTTCATCTTTGCCTTCATCCCGCAATTTACCGATCCGGCCATCGGCCCGGTGGGTCTGCAGATTTTGCTGCTGGGCGCGATCTTTCTGATCGTTGGCTTTGCATTTTCGCTGAGTCTGGGGGCTGCGGCGGGGCTGTTCGCGCATGTGCTGAAGGCGCGGGCGAAACTGCTCGGCCGGGTGTCGTCGGTGATGTTCGGCGGGCTGGCCGCGCGGCTGGTGTGGGAGTGAGCGACGTGGGAGCTTACGACGTCATAAACTGGTACGCCGAGTTGCCCGATTTACCGGCAGGATTTCAGCCCTGGCATTTCGATTTTCAAACCAAGGACTTGCCTCGCCCGCGCCAACGGCAATTCGAGGTGACCCCGGCCGGGAGATTGCAGGAGCGTATCCCGAAAGCCACGAGCGAGCCTTTGGATGACGAGCCTGATCAGGCCGGTCAGCGATTGGTTCGGCTAATGGATGACCTAGTTGACCGCCGTAAGTCAGGTCAGATGAAGAATAGCGCGACGCATGATACTGCGCTCAGCAGTTTCACGGGAAGTCTCAGGTTGTCCGAATGCTATGGACCAGGAAGGTCCGGGCGTCTGATGTATCAGGTCGAATTCAAGAATGGCACCGTTGTGTCGGTTGCCCTCACGCATCACCGCGCACCGGATGAGAACGCGCAAAGCGAAGCAAAATCGGGCGCTATGGCCCAATTCATCGTCAAACCACTCGGTCCCGGGGGCCGGTCTACCAAAGGAAGCTGAATAATGGCTGATCTGCCGAAAAAAGCGAAAGTTGTGATCATCGGGGGCGGCGTTGTTGGCGCCTCGACGCTCTATCACCTGGCCAAGAAGGGCTGGAGCGATTGTGTGCTGCTGGAAAAGAACGAGCTGACCGCCGGGAGCACCTGGCACGCGGCGGGGAACGTGCCGACATTCTCGACCAGTTGGGCGATCATGAATATGCAGCGCTATTCGACCGAGCTCTATTCCGGGCTGGCCGAAGAGGTGGATTACCCGATGAATTATCACCAGTCGGGTTCGATCCGGCTGGCGCATACCAAGGAGCGGGTTCAGGAGTTCGAGCGTGCCATGTCGATGGGCCGTTACCAGGGTATCGAGATGGAGATGTGGACGCCCGAGCAGGCCAGGGAACGCTATCCGTTTCTGGAAACCCATGACCTCAAGGCCGTGTTGTGGGACCCCAGCGATGGCGACATCGACCCTGCGCAGGTGACGCAGGCGCTGGCCAAGGGCGCGCGGGACATGGGGGCGAAGATCATCCGGTTCTGTCCGGCCACGGGCGTGACGCAGCACGAGGATGACAGCTGGACCGTGCATACGGAAAAAGGCGACATCGACTGTGAGTATGTGGTGAACGCCGCCGGGTATTATGCGCAGCGCGTGGGCGAGTGGTTCAAGCCCTATGGCGGGCGCACGGTGCCGATGATGGTGATGAGCCACCAGTACCTGCTGACCGAGCAGATCGCGGAGGTCGAGGCCTGGTCCAAGGAGCATGGCACCAAGCTGCCTTTGATCCGCGACGTGGATGTGTCCTATTACCTGCGGCAGGAGAAGAATGGCTATAACCTTGGCCCCTATGAGCCGGACTGCAAGGGCATGTGGACCGAGAGCGGCGACGCGATTCCCGAAGATTTCAGCTTCCAGCTGTGGCAGCAGGACCTGGACCGGATCGAGGATATTGTCGTGGACGCGATGGACCGGGTGCCGCTGATGCAGAGCGTCGGGGTGTCGAGCGTGATCAACGGTCCGATCCCCTATGCGCCCGATGGGCTGCCCCTGATCGGGCCGATGCCGGGGGTGAAGAACGCCTTTGAAAACTGCGTTTTCACCTTCGGGATCGCGCAGGGCGGGGGGGCCGGCAAGGTGCTGGCCGAGTGGATCGTGGACGGCGCCACCGAATGGGATATGTGGGCGGTCGATCCGCGCCGCTATACCGACTACACCGACCACGATTACTGTGTGAAGAAGGGCATGGAGGTTTACGGCAACGAATATGCCATGCATTTTCCGCAGCATGAATGGCCCGCCGCGCGCGACAAGAAGCTGAGCCCGGTGCATGACCGGATCATCGCGCAGGGCGGGGTGATGGGGGCCTATAATGGCTGGGAGCGGGCCAACTGGTTCGCCAAGCCGGGGGACGACACCAGCCTGGAGGCCACGCATACCTGGGGTCGCAGCGGCCCCTGGGAGTCGCGCGTGCGCGAGGAGTGCGAGGCGGTGCGCGATCATTGCGGCGTGCTGGACCTGCCGGGCTTTTCGCGGTTCTGGCTGCAGGGCGAGGGCGCGGATGAGTGGCTGCGAGGGTTCGGCACCGGGGGCATTCCCAAGGTGGGGCGCATCAACCTGATCTATGTGGCGGATGCGCGGGGCCGTATCCTGACCGAGATGTCCTGCGTCCGGATCGCCGAGGATAATTTCGTGCTGATCACGGCTGCCGGGGCACAATGGCATGACGGCGAGTTGATCCGCCGTTCGGTGCCGGACACGGTCACGGTGCGCGAGACCACGACTGAGCGCGACACGCTGATCGTCGCCGGACCCAAGAGCCGCGAGATCCTTGCCGGGCTGACCGATGCGGACCTCGATCAGCCCTGGCTGACCCATCAGTTTGCCACCGTGGCGGGGCAGAAGGCGTTTCTGATCCGCGTCTCGTTCACCGGCGAGCTGGGCTGGGAGGTCCATGTCGAAGGCGACGCGATGGTGCCCGTCTATGACGCGATCATCGCCGCCGGGGCCAAGCCTTTTGGCATGTATGCGCTGAACAGCTTGCGGATCGAGAAGGGGTATCGCGCGTGGAAGGGCGACCTTTCGACCGATTACACGCTGCTGGAGGGCGGGCTGGAGCGATTCGTCAGGTTCGACAAGCCGTATGAGTTCACCGGCAAGGCAGCACTTCTGGCCGAGAAACAGCGCGGGCGCGCCAAGGGGTTCGTCACGCTGATCGTGGAGGCGGGGGACGCGGATGCGCCCTACATGTCCACGATCTGGCATGATGGCAAGGTCGTGGGCGAGACCACGAGCGGGGCCTGGGGGTATCGCGTGAACGCCTCGATCGCGCTGGGCATGGTGCGGGCCGATCTGGCGGTGCCGGGGACCGAGCTGGAAATCGAGATATATGGCGAGCGGTGCCGCGCCGTGGTGCAGGAGGATCAGCCTTTGTGGGACCCGGAGAATGCGCGGCTAAGGGCGTAAGGGATGGTGGGGTGAAACCCCACCCTACATGCGAGGGGCAAGGCCCCGGGGATGTTTGGGGCCAACTTCTTTTTGGAAGGTCGGTAGGCGCGCGGCCTTGGTGCTCAGGGACGTGTCCGTCGGTGGATGTTGTGAGCCCTTTTTGCCGATGGATGCCCATCCCTCCATTGTCAAAGCACAGCTTTGGCGGCGCCCGAACCGCCCCCACGGGGCGGGCGCTTCTCGCCCACCCCTCGGCTCGGGCGGGGTGCTCAACTTGATTGGCATTCAGTGGCGGCTTTGTCCCGCATTGCGGACATGGCGCGGCTGCCGGTAGGAGGTGGCTACGCAGGGCTTGTTGTCGTGGCACACCCGTGGGACAGTTGAGGCCCCGGGTCGGGCCCGGGGCGGGTGTTGTGCGGGAGGGCGGGATGATCCCCAAGGTAATGTCTGGCGTGTATCTGCGCGGTCATGGCGGACCGGAGGTCCTGGACTGGCGGGCGGATATTCCGGTACCCGCCCCCGGGCCTGGCGAGGTGCTGGTGCGGGTCCTGGCGGCGGGTGTCAACAACACCGACATCAATACGCGCACGGGCTGGTATTCCAGGACCGTGACCGGGGCCACGGATGCTTCTGGCGCGGGCGAGGTCGAGGCGGGCGGCTATGCGGGCGCGTTGAATTTTCCGCTGATCCAGGGGGGCGATCTGTGCGGCGAGGTGGTGGCGCGGGGTGACGGTGCCGCGGGCTTTGCCACGGGCGCGCGCGTCACCTGTCCGATCAATCAGCCGGTGCCCACGAAGGACAACCCGCTGGGCATCCGCGTCATCGGATCGGAATACAACGGGGCCTTTGCGCAGTTCTGCGCGGTGCCCGCCGATCAGCTCTATGATGTCAGTGCCTCGCCTCTGAGTGACGTGGAAATCGGCGCGATGCCCTGTGCATTCGGCACGGCGATGGCGCTGCTGGACCGGGCGGGGGTCACGGGAACGGACCGGGTGTTCGTCACCGGGGCCTCGGGGGGCGTGGGGCTGGCAGCGGTGCAGCTGGCCGCCCTGCGTGGGGCCGAGGTGATCGCGCAGGCCAGTTCCGCCAAGGCGGATGCGGTGCGCGCGGCAGGGGCAGGCGCGGTTCTGGACCGCGGCGCGGCACCGGAGGCGGGCACAGTGACGGCGGTGATCGACCTGGTGGGCGGGCCCGGCTGGGGACCGGTGATCGATGCGCTTGTACCCGGCGGGCGCTATGGCGTGGCGGGGGCCATTGCGGGGCCGATGGTGGAGGCCGATCTGCGGGTGATCTATCTGAAAGACCTGAGCATTTTCGGCGTGACCTACCAACCGCCCGAGAGCTTTGCCGCCCTCGTGGACCTGATCAATCAAGGGGCCGTGCGGCCCCTGGTGTCGAGGACCTACCCGATGAGCGAGATCGTGAAGGCACAGGCGGATTTTGCCGAGAAGCGCTATCCCGGCAAATTGGTATTGGTCCCGGAGGACAGACAATGAGCCTTGAGACCTATCTGCTCTATCTCGGCATACTGGCCGCGTTTTTTGCCACGCCGCCGGATACCAGCCAGCTGCTGATCATCTCCAACAGTCTGCGCCATGGGCTGCGCCGGTCGCTGGCGGTGATGGCGGGCGATCTGAGCGCCAATGCGGTGCAGATGGCGCTGGCGGGGTTCGGCCTGACGGCGGTGATCGCCGCAAGCGCGGATGCGCTGTGGGTCATCAAATGGGCCGGTGTTGCCTATCTGGCGTGGATCGGGCTGCGGCTGATGCTGAGCCGGGGCAGCGGGACCGCCCCCGGCGCGGCGACGGGCGGGCGGCTCTTTCGACAGGGGTTCCTGACCTCCTCGGCCAATCCATACGCCGTCGTATTCTTCGGGGCGCTGTTCCCGCAATTCATCGATGCAGGTCAGCCGGTGCTGCCGCAGATCGTGATCCTCGGTGTTACCTATCTGGTGGTCGATGGCGTGATCCTGGTGTTGTGGGGCTGGGCGGCGGTACGCACATTGGGGCGTATCAAGGCCGTCACCGGCGTCTGGATCAACCGGGTCAGCGGCGCGTTGATGATGGGTGCGGCGGTTTTGCTGGGCCTCAAGGATGTCAGCCAGGCGCGCCGTTAGCCTGCGTATTTCCGGCAAGATGAAACCGGAGGCGTGACGTCGCAATGCAGTGGTGCTAGGCCTTGTCCGCGACAATGGTTTTCGGGGGAGATGCGCCGTGGCAAAGATAACGCTTTTGGATGGCTCGATCGGGCAGGAACTGGTGAAGCGGTCGGGCGACCGGCCCACGCCGTTGTGGTCGACACAAGTGATGATCGACCATCCCATGGCGGTGGGTGAGGTGCATCTGGACTATTTCAGAGCCGGTGCCACGGTGGCCACGACCAACACCTATTGCGTGCTGCCGGACCGGCTGGCGATGGCCGACATAGCGCATGAGATGGACCGCCTGACCGACACGGCCGTGCGTGCGGCCCGCAAGGCGCGGACAGCACATGGCAGCGGCCGCGTGGCCGGATCGCTGGGACCTCTCATCGCCTCCTACAGGCCCGATCTCGTGCCGCCGCCGGACGAAGCCGCGGCGCGCTATGCCGGGCCGGTGGCGCTGATGAAGGATCACGTGGATATGTTCCTGATCGAGACCATGTCCTCGGTCGAGCAGGCCGAAGGCGCGCTGAAGGCGGCATGCGGGCAGGGGCTGCCGGTGTGGCTGTCGGTCACGGTCATGGATGACGACGGCACGCGGTTGCGGTCGGGCGAAGTAGTGGGCGCGCTGGCGCCGCTGGTCGCACGCTATGCGCCCGAGGCGGTGCTGGTGAACTGTTCGCGCCCCGAGGCGATGGCCGCGGCGCTGGATGTCATCGCCGGGTTCGGGCGGCCCTTCGGGGCCTATGCCAACGGGTTCACGCGCATCTCGGAAGGGTTCCTCAAGGACGCCCCCACGGTGGATGCGCTGGAGGCACGGGTGGACCTGACGCCCGCGGCCTATGCGGATTTCGTCATGGGCTGGACCGCGCAGGGGGCCACGATCGTGGGCGGCTGTTGCGAGGTCGGCCCGGATCATATCGCCGAGCTGGCACGGCAGCTCACGGCGGCGGGGCACACGATCGTCTGAGGACGGAGCTGCAGCCAAACATGCACAGGGCGGGCAATGCGTTTGGCCGGTTGGCCGGAGCCTCTTCAAGGAGTGCAGACAGGGCGAATTTGACATGTCATATATGACATGTCTTGAGTGCCGGAGTTAAATGTCATGCCGGGTTCGTGGCGGCTTGTCCGTTGCCGGGCGGGATCACAATAAAATATATTTTCAACGGCTTGCGGTGGAAACAAGACACCCGAGGGCGAGCTATGTCGTGCAGGTGCTGGCCAAAACAAGCCCGTCAAGACATGTCTTGAGAGCCATGTCTCGCGCCCGCCCGCTGAGGTCGTGCACGCGAGCGCCGTCATCGGATGGTGGCCAATCCGCACCGTGCCGCGTAGGCTGCGCTTCGCAGCCCTTGTGCCCGGAGCCACCGCGCCGCCATGGATGACCCATCGCTGATACGTTTCGACCTCTTGCTGACCGAAGGATTTGTCCTGACGGAATACACCGCCGTGGTCGATCAGCTGCGGCTGGCCAATCGGGTGATGCTGCGGCCGGTCTTTGCCTGGCGGTCGCTGTCCGAGCAGGGCGGCCCGGTGGGCTGCCTGTCCGATGCGGTGGTCGGGACCGTACCATTCGAGGCGCGCCCGGAGGCCAGTTATGTATTTGTTCTGGGCAATTCGGACCCCGGGCATCCGGGCCTGTCGCTGGGCCGGGTGATCGACACCTATGTGGTGCGGCAGGCCAGGGTGGTGCTGCTGGCCGAGGCCGCCAGCCGCTACATCGAAGAGCGCGGGGCGCACGGGCTGACCACCCATTGGGAGAACCGCGCGCTTCTGGCCGAGCAGATCGGGCTGGGCGAGGCCAACCAGGCGCTGGCCACCTCGGCCGGGCAGATCACCACCAGCGCGGGCATGGGATCGACCGTGGACGTGGTGCTGACCCTGATGGCGCGGCATATTCCCGCCGCCACCGTGTCGACGGTCGCCGACATCCTGCTGCATGACCGCATTCGCGACCTGGGCACGCTGCAGCCCTTTGGCGGCAAGACGATTGCGCTGACCGGGGATCGGAAGCTGGACCTGTCGATCGAGCTGATGCAGGCCAATATCGAGGAGCCGCTGCCGATTGCCGAGATCGTGCGGCTGGTGGGTGTCTCGTCACGCTCTCTGGAGCGGCGGTTCCGCAAGGCGCTGAACACGCGGCCGGCGGAGTATTACCGCGCGCTGAGGCTGAACCGGGCCAACAACCTGCTGCTGAACACCACCATGCCGGTGAACGAGATCGCCCTGGCCTGCGGGTTCCCGAGTGGTTTCACGCCGCATTACCGGGCGCATTTCGGGCTGACGCCTCAGGCCGCGCGGCGGCGCCGCAAGGAGTGAGAACGCCGGTGAGGGGGCTGGCCGGGCGGGGGTCTGGCCGAGGCGCGGGACTTCAGCGGCAGCGCTTCGCGATTTCGCGGTTCAGCAGCCCGGTTTCCACCAGCTGGCAGCGGTCGCGGGCCTGGTAATAGTAGCCGCGCGCGTACCACATGACCGCGTCATCCATGTCGCCGTCCGAGACCAGCCACGCGCCGCGAAGGTACTTCACCGCGTATTTCAGGTTGGTTTCGGCATCCAGAAGGTCCGAGGGCTTGCCCCTGAAGCCCATCTGGCCGGCGGTCTCGGGCAGGATCTGCATCATGCCGTAATAGGGTCCGTTGCGGGCATGGGGGCGGTAGTCGCTTTCGCGCTGGATCACGCGGTGTACCAGCGGGCGGGGCACCTCGTAGAGATCGGCATACTTGTTCACCAGCAGCCGGATTTCGGGCGTCTCGCCGGGGTAGAGACCGGGCGTCGCGGAGGCGGGGGGCGCGGTGTTGCGGCTGCCGCAGGCGGCGAGAACGAGGATTGCGAGAAAGGCAAGGCGGCGAAGCATGAGTATCAGTGTATCCGCAAGTTTTGAGGTGCCCCGTCATGCGCCAGAGCGGCGGTTCGGGCAAGGGGCCGTGTTCCCGTGCGGCGGGAGTTCGCCGAGCGCGCCATGCGGGCCGTCGATCCATTTTCCGCACGGAAAATGGTCCGGAAAATGCGCATTTTCCGGTCTGTGTGACGAAACTTCCCGAGTCCCTCCGCCACAAAGCGCCATACTGACAGGGAATCACCCAACCAGGGCGCCAAGCGCCTCAGCCCCAGGAGACCTTGTCCATGAGCCTTCCAACCCAAGCCCGTGTCGTGATCATCGGCGGCGGCGTCGTCGGCTGTTCCGTTGCCTATCACCTGGCCAGACTGGGCTGGACGGATGTGGTTCTGCTGGAGCGCAAGCAGCTGACCAGCGGCACCACCTGGCACGCGGCGGGCCTGATCGGGCAACTCAGGGCCAGCCAGAACATGACCAAGCTGGCGCGCTATTCGGCCGAACTCTATCTCGGGCTCGAAGAGGAAACCGGCGTGGCCACGGGGCTCAGGCAGGGCGGATCAGTGTCGGTTGCCCTTACCGGGGAGCGGCGCGAGGAACTCTTTCGCCAGGCGGCCATGGCGCGGGCCTTCGGGGTGCCGGTCGAGGAGCTGAGCCCCAAGGAGGTGCTGGAGAAATACGAGCATCTGAACCTCGACGGCGTCACCGGCGGCGTGTGGTTGCCCACGGATGGGCAGGCGGACCCCGCGAACATCGCTCTTGCGCTGGCCAAGGGCGCGCGCCAGAACGGCGCGCTTGTGAAGGAGCGCATCAAGGTGACCGGGATTGCGCGCGAAGGGCGGCGCGTCACGGGTGTCGACTGGTCCAGCGATGACGGCAGGGATCAGGGGCACATTGCCTGCGAGATGATCGTCAATTGCGCGGGCATGTGGGGTCACGAGGTTGGCCGGATGGCCGGCACCAACGTGCCGCTTCATGCCTGCGAGCATTTCTACATCGTCACCGAGGCGATCAAGGACCTGCCGCGCCTGCCGGTGCTGCGGGTGCCGGATGAATGCGCCTATTACAAGGAGGATGCCGGGAAAATCCTGCTGGGCGCGTTCGAGCCCAATTCCAAGCCCTGGGGCATGGATGGCATCCCCGACAGTTTCGAGTTCGATCAGCTGCCCGAGGATTTCGACCATTTCGAGCCTATTCTCGAAGCCGCTTGCAACCGGATGCCGATCCTGGCCGAAGCGGGTATTCACACCTTCTTCAACGGGCCGGAAAGTTTCACGCCGGATGACGCCTATCACCTCGGGCTGGCGCCCGAGATGGACAATGTCTGGGTTGCCGCCGGGTTCAACTCCATCGGAATCCAGAGCGCGGGTGGCGCGGGCCACGCGCTGAGCCAGTGGATGGACAGCGGCGAGAAGCCGTTCGATCTGGGTGATGTGGACATCAGCCGGATGCAGCCTTTCCAGGGCAACAGGCACTATCTCTTCGAGCGCTCCAAGGAGACTTTGGGGCTGCTTTACGCCGACCATTTCCCTTATCTGCAAAAGCGCACAGCCCGCGGCGTGCGGCGCACGCCGTTCCATCATCACCTGCTGGAGAAGGGCGCGGTGATGGGTGAGACGGCAGGCTGGGAGCGCGCCAACTGGTTTGCCCGCCAGGGACAGGACCCTGCCTATCAATACACCTGGAAGCGGCAGAACTGGTTCGACAATGCCGCAGCCGAGCATCACGCGATCCGCAATGGCGCGGGCATGTATGACATGTCGAGCTTTGGCAAGCTGCGCGTGGAAGGCCCGGACGCCTGCGCGCTGCTCAACCACGTGGGCGGCGGTGAGTATGACGTGCCGCCGGGCAAGATCGTCTATACGCAGTTTCTGAACAACCGCGGCGGGATAGAGGCGGATGTGACGGTGACGCGGCTTTCCGAGACCGCCTATCTGGTCGTGACCCCTGCGGCCACGCGTCTGGCCGATCAGACCTGGATGGAACGCCACAAGGGCGACCGCAACGTGGTGATCACCGATGTGACCGCAGGCGAGGGCTGCCTGGCGGTCATGGGGCCCAAGGCGCGTGAGGTGTTGCAGGCGGTGAGCCCGGCGGATTTCTCGAACGATGTGAACCCGTTCGGCACGGCGCAGGAGATCGAGATCGGCATGGGGCTCGCGCGGGCGCACCGGGTGACCTATGTGGGCGAGCTGGGGTGGGAGATCTACATGTCCGCCGACATGGCCGGGCATGTGTTCGAGACCCTCTGGGAGGCCGGGCAGGATCACGGGCTCAGGCTTTGCGGGATGCACATGATGGACAGCTGCCGGATCGAGAAGGGATTTCGCCATTTCGGCCATGACATCACCTGCGAGGATCACGTGCTGGAGGCTGGGCTGGGCTTTGCCGTGAAGACCGCCAAGCCCGATTTCATCGGACGCGATGCGGTGCTGCGCAAGAAGGAGGAGGGGCTGGCCGCGCGGATGGTGCAGTTTCGCCTGACCGATCCCGAGCCTCTGCTCTATCACAACGAGCCGGTGATCCGGGACGGCCAGATCGTGGGCTATCTCAGCTCGGGCAATTACGGCCATCACCTGGGAGGGGCCATGGGCATGGGCTATGTGCCCTGCAAGGGCGAGACCGCCGACGAGCTGCTGGCCTCGGCCTACGAGATCGACGTGGCAGGCACGCGTGTGACGGCCGAGGTGAGCCTGCGGCCGATGTATGATCCCAAGGGCGAACGGGCCAAGGTGTGACCGCGTGGGATATGAGTATTTGAGGAACATTGAAACCGCGGCGGGGCCTCCTGTCTTTCAATGTTCCTCAAATACTCATATCCCAGGGTCGCAAAAGTCGCAGGTGACGGGTTAGGGCTTCCCCCGCCCGGGAGGCTGCGTTAGGAACGCCCTCGTTTGAAACCGAGATCGAAGGATTCCCGAAATGGGGTACAAAGTCGTCGTCGCGGGCGCCACGGGCAATGTGGGCCGCGAAATGCTGAACATCCTCGCCGAGCGCCAGTTTCCCGTGGACGAGATCGCCGCGCTTGCGTCGCGCCGGTCTCTGGGCACCGAGGTCAGCTTTGGCGACAAGACACTCAAGACCAAGGACCTCGACACGTTCGATTTCACCGGCTGGGACATCGCGCTGTTTGCCATCGGCTCGGATGCCACCAGGAAATACGCGCCCATCGCCGCCAAGGCGGGCTGTGTGGTGATCGACAACTCATCGCTCTATCGCTATGACCCGGACGTGCCGCTGGTGGTGCCCGAGTGCAACCCCGAGGCCGTCGAGGGCTATGCCAGGAAGGGGATCATCGCGAATCCCAACTGCTCGACCGCGCAGATGGTCGTGGCATTGAAGCCCCTGCATGACCGCGCCAGGATCAAGCGCGTTGTCGTCTCGACCTACCAGTCGGTCAGCGGCGCGGGCAAGGAGGGCATGGATGAGCTCTGGGAGCAGACCAAGGCGGTCTACAACCCGACCAAGGACGTGCCGCCCAGCAAGTTCTCCAAGGAGATCGCGTTCAACGTCATCCCGCATATCGACGTCTTCATGGAGGACGGATCCACGAAGGAAGAGTGGAAGATGGTGGCGGAGACCAAGAAAATCGTGGACCCCGCGATCAAGGTCACGGCCACCTGTGTGCGGGTGCCGGTCTTCGTGGGCCATTCCGAGGCCGTGAACATCGAGTTCGAGGAGTTCCTCGACGAGGACGAGGCGCGCGACATCCTGCGCGAGGCACCGGGCGTCATGGTGATCGACAAGCGCGAGGCGGGCGGCTACGTGACGCCCAAGGAATGCGTGGGCGATTACGCCACCTTCATCAGCCGCATCCGCCAGGACAGCACGATCGAGAACGGCCTGAACCTGTGGTGCGTCAGCGACAACCTGCGCAAGGGGGCAGCCCTCAACGCGGTGCAGATCGCCGAGACGCTGGGCAACCGGGTGCTGAAAAAGGGCTGAGGCCAGCTGCGCGGTGCCGGCGCGGACGGCGCAAGGCTGCGCATTTCAGAACGGCTCGATCACTTCGAAATCGGAGGCCGGCCCATGGGTGCCCGTCTGAGAATGGCCCGCGCCAAGTTTGCGGGTGCCGAGCCAGGGGCGGTGCCGGATGGTCCGCCCCGCGCCGGGCCGGGCCATGTCGCGCGAGATTTCCCGCGCAAGCAGGTCGCGCATAAGTTCGTCCATGGTCAGGTCGCGCGATGCGGCCATGGCGCTGGCCGCGGTGATCATGGCGGGGTGAAGATCGAGCTGGAAGGTTTTTGTATTCATGGTTCGAACCTGACCACAGGAGCGTAAAGAAAGCGTTTCCACGAACCGGTGCCAGGGGCGTAAATCCGCGTATTTCTGTGCCCGCGTCTTGCAATCCCTCCAAGGCTCGCAAACATACTCTGCAATCTGTTGGAGGATCATTTCATGCGTGCATTGCCAATTCTGCTGGCTGTTTTCCCTGTGGCTGCCATCCCGTTTGCGTCCTGGGCCGAGGACATTCCCCTGAGCACGGATGTGAGCGCGGTGACGCTCTATCCCCAGGGCGGGACCGTGACCCGCGAGGTCGCTTTCGATGCCCCTGCCGGGAAACATGACCTGATCCTGCTGGACCTGCCGCGCAACACCGATCTCGAGACCGTGCGGGTCGAGGTCGAGGGTGCCGCCCTGGGCAGCGTCAACGCACGGCGCGACTACGTGCCGCCACGGGACGACAGCTCATCGGCCGAGATCGTGGCCGCCGAGGCCGAAGTGGAACGGCTGGAGACCGCGCTGCGAGGCGCGCAGGACGGCATTCGGGCCATCCGGCTCGAGGCCGAGGCCGCGCAGGCGCGGGTGGCATTCCTGTCCCAGATCGGAGAGGGCGAGGGCATCGCCCAGATGGATGTGAGCGCGCTGCGGGACCTCGTGGGCATGATCGGCGAGGAAACGCTTGCCGCCAAGCAGGCGGCGCATGAGGCGGGGCAGCGTGCCGCCGCCGCCGAGCGTGATCTCAAGGATCTGGTGGACGCGTTGCAGAAGGCACGCGAGGCGCTGGCCGCGCTGGTGCCGCAGGAAACTCCGCGCGCGATGCTGGCGCTGTCGGTCGAGGCCGAAGCCGCGACGCGGGGCAAGGTCACGCTGACCTACAACATCTTCCAGGGCGGCTGGGCCCCGGTCTATGACATGAAGCTGGACCGCGCTTCGGGCCGGATGGTGATCGAGCGAGGGGCCTTTATTGCGCAGGCCACAGGCGAGAACTGGGAGGACGTGGCGCTGACCCTTTCGACCGTGCGTCCGGTCGAGCAGACCGAGCCCAGCGACATCTGGGCGCAGCGGCGCTGGATCGAGGACGAGGAGGAATTGAAGCGCAAGGGCACCTATGGCTCGCTGGCGGATGCCGAACTGTCGCCGCGCGCCGTGCAGGAATATGCCGAAGCGGATGCGCCGGTGCTGGCCGAGCCGGTTGTCGCCGGATCGGACTACGACGGGCTGGCCGTCACCTATACCTATCCCGAGCCGGTGGATATGGCCTCGGGGGCGGACCAGGTGCGGATCGCGCTGGGTACGCTGGACACCGGTACGGACGTCTTTGCCCGTGCTGTGCCCTTGAGTGACCGGACGGCCTTTCTGATGGCGGGGATGACGAATGACACGGGCGACATGATTCTGCCGGGCACGGTGATGAAATATCTCGACGGGCGCTTCGTGGGGCGCGGCTATACCGATCTGATCCCGGTGGGGGCCGAGGCGGATGTCTCGTTCGGTCCCATCGAGGGGCTCCGCCTGACCCGCGTGATCAAGGACCGCGAAGAGGGCGACCGCGGCATGATCTCCCGCTCGAACGACATCACCGAAAAGGTGCGGATCGAGGTCGAGAACCTTACCGGCGAGACCTGGCCCGTGCAGCTGTGGGACCGGGTGCCCTATTCCGAGCAGGAGGACCTCGAGATCAGCTGGAAGGCGTCACCGGCACCGGACACGCGCGACCTGGATGACAAGCGCGGTGTGCTGGAATGGCGGTTCGATCTGGATGCGGGCGCGACCAAGGTGGTCACGATCGACCAGTACCTGGAATGGCCCGAAGGGCAGGTTTTGCGCTAGAACCTTCTGTCGTCACTCGAGAAAGGCGTTCAGCAGGGCGGCCATGAGGCCGTAACCCACCATCGAATGCAGCACCGCCCAGTTCAGCATCGGACGCCGCAAACGCATCAGCAGAGCCGTGACGGCACAGCCCAGAAGCACGACGTGATAGCCCAGCACGGCGAACATCAGCGCCTCGTACTGAACCGCGTCCCGCGTCACATCGGGATCCAGCGCCACCTGTGTGGCCATGCGGAACGCCATGGCGACGGGCACGAGCACGAGCCCCATCAGGAGCAGGGCCCAGATCGGTGCCTTGCGCGGGTCGGGCTTGTGGAACGCCTGCCGCGCAGGCCCGGGCGCGGGCGCGGCGGCTGCGGCTGCGGCGGCGGGCATTGCGGCGGCCCTGGTTTCAAGGCGGCTGAGGCGTTCTGCAAAGCTTGTCTGGGTCATGGGGGGCGTCCGTGTTCTACCATGGGATGTGTGATACTTCACGGTACCGCGCGGCGGATTCTGGGCGCGGTTGGGGCAATTCGGCGACCCTGTGCCCCGCCCCGGGGGTGGTCGGTGGGGCGAGGCGGGATTTTTGGGTATTTGGAACCAGAAAGAGGCCGGATGCCGATCTATCAGACGGATCGCGTGAGCCCGCCGTCGATGCGGATATTCTGACCGGTCACATAGGCCGCCGCGTCCGAGGCAAGGTAGGAGACGAGTGCCGAGATTTCCTGAGCCGAGCCATAGCGGCCCATGGGGATGCGGGCGCGGCGGTCGTCGGCCTCGGGCAGGCTGTCGATGAAGCCGGGCAGGATGTTGTTCATGCGGATATTGTTGCCGGCCTGCGCATCGGTGAAGAGCTTGGTGAAGCTGGCCAGGGCCGCGCGGAAGACGCCTGATGTCGGAAAGAGAGGGTCGGGTTCGAACGCGGCGAAGGTCGAGATATTGAGGATCGTGCCGCCGCCCAGGGCCGCCATGATCGGAGTGACCAGACGGGTGGGGCGGATCACGTTCATCAGATAGACCTCCATCCCCTGATGCCAGTCCTCGTCGCTGATGTCGAGCACAGGTCCCTTGGGTCCGTGGCCTGCGGAGTTGAGCAGAACGTCGATCCTGTCCCAGCGGGCCATGGCCGCATCGACAAGTGCCTGAAGCGCCTGCGGGTCGAGGTTCGAGCCGGTCACCCCGACGCCGCCCAGTTCGCGTGCCAGCGCCTCGCCCTTGCCCGACGAGGACAGGATGGCGACGTTGAACCCGTCGGCGTGGAGTTTGCGGGCGGCATCGGCGCCCATGCCGGACCCGCCGGCGGTGATGAGGGCTGTTTTCCGGTCGGACATTCTGGTCTCCTTGGCATGTGTCAGGGTCTGGGGAAACCTGCCATGCCGCGAGGGATTTGACCAATCATGAATATTGCATCATCCTGTAGAAAAGCTATTGTCTGGAGGTGTGATGCGAAGGACGAAACTGAACAATCTCGAGGCTTTCGTTGTGGCGGGAGAGCATCTGAACTTCAGGCTGGCCGCCGAGGAACTGCATCTGACGCAAGGGGCGGTGGCCCAGCAGGTCCGCGGTCTGGAAGCCGCCCTGGGCGTGCAGCTCTTTCACCGGCAGGCGCGCGGCGTGGCGCTGACGCCGGAGGGACAGCGCTATCACGCCGAGATTGCCCAGGCGCTGGGCATCGTCACGCGCGCCACCGATGCTCTCAGGGCCCGCGGCACGGATGTGACGATCAGCGTGCCGCCGTCCTTCGCGACGAAGTGGCTGGTGCCGCGCCTGCCGGATTTCGCCACGGCGCATCCGGGCATCGCGCTCAAGGTCCTCGCCGAGGAAGCGGTGGTCGACATCAGCGCGGGCCGCGCCGATCTGGCCGTCCGGCAGGGCGCGGGCCCCGAGGCCAGGGGTGTCACCGTCACGCGGCTCTGTGACGAGGCGCTGGTGGCGGTGGGTGCGCCGGGGATGGAACCGGTGTCGGGCCTTGCCCAGATCGCGGCGCTTGATCTGGTGGAGGATGGACACGGGCACTGGAGCCGGCTGTTCGAGGCATCCGGAATTGTGCATCGCGGGCGGATGTTGCGGGTGAACCAGACGGCGCTGGCCATGGACGCGGCCATCGGCGGGCAGGGCGCGGCGCTGGTGCCGGGCCTCTATCTGGCGGATGCGCTGGCGGCGGGCGTGCTGCGGGTCCTCTGGACGCCGCCCGTGCACGAGCGGCCCGAGGGCGGTTTCCACCTGGTCCATGCCCGGCAGCCGGTCGCCGCGGTCCGGCGCGTCCGCGCCTGGATCACCGCGCGGATGGCCGGGGGTGAAAGATAACAAAGGACCATGATCCGGCCCTGTTTTCTTGCCAGGATCATCACTGCCTCGGTTTGACATAGAGATGCGCGAAGTGCTGCGGCCGATCTGTCAGAAACGTTCGGCCCGCAGGACCTCGCAATCGGTGATGCAGACCACGCCGATGTGGGTCTCGACCACGGCGAAGGCCGCCTCGAGCAGCGCATCCAGCCGTTCGGGGCGGATGATGCAGACCACCTGGCTCATGCCCTCGGCGCGGCTGATCTGGCCGGCGCGGGTCCAGGTCCCGGAGCGTCCCGATCCTCCGCGCACGGGCAGGACCGAATAGCCCGTGACCCCTGCGTCGCGCATCGCCTTGGTCAGGCGGTTTTCCATGATGGTTTCAATGGTGATCTCGACGCGTTTTGCCTTGTGGGTCTGCATGTCAGCCTCCGATGACCATGCCGGCCAGCGCCATGTAGAGCGGGATGCCAAGCACGAGGTTGAAGGGGAAGGTCACGCCGAGCGACAGCGTGAGGTAGATCGACGGGTTGGCCTCGGGCAGGGCCACGCGCATGGCCGCCGGCACCGCGATATACGAGGCCGAGGCCGCGAGCACCATCATCAGCACCGCGCCGCCCGGGCTGAGCCCGAGGATCACGGCGGCCAGAAGCCCCAGCAGGCCGCCGATCACCGGCATGGTCACGCCGAAGACCACCGCGCCGATCCCCAGCGCGCCGCGCCCCTTTTGCATTCCGCGCCCCGCGACCAGCCCCATATCCAGAAGAAATAGGCAGAGCACGCCCTTGAAGGGGGCGACGATAAAGGCGTCGATCTCGGCCAGCCCCTCGGGACCGGTGATCCAGCCGATCAGGAACGCGCCCACCAGCAGGACGATGGAGCCGTTGAGCATGATCTCGCGCATCAGGCCCGCATCCATGCGTCCGCCCGCCTCGCCGCGCGACACCAGCCAGAGCGCCGAGAGGATCGCGGGGGCCTCCATCGCGGCGGCCACGGCGACCATGAAGCCTTCGGCGGCGATACCCTTGGATTGCAGCACCGAGGTGGCGGCCACGAAGGTCACGATGGAGATCGAGCCGTAATGCCCCGCCACGGCGGCCGCGTTGAGCCTGTCGATCCTTGACAGCAGGCGCAGCAGCGCGAAGGCCACGAAGGGGATGGCGAAGCTCAGCACGATGCCCGCGAGGATCGTGGTCCCGAGGCTCAGATCGACGCCGTGGTCGGACACGCTGACCCCGCCCTTGAACCCGATGGCAAAGAGCAGGTAGATCGACATCGCCTTGGCGATCGCCTCGGGGATCGACAGGTCCGACCGCGCCAGCGCGGCGGCGAGGCCGAGGGCAAAGCTGAGCACGATGGGCGAGATGAGATTGTCCGCCGCAAGGGCGAAGATGTCGGTCATTGTGCGGGCCGTCTCCGGAGTTTGATCCTGAGGGTCTTTTTAGTGTCCCACGCGCAGAAGGAAAGGATAGCGCCACGTTGCCACGGGACTTTTTTGCACCCTCGCCACCCTGAACCGTTCGGGTCGAACTGGCCGGGCCACTCAAGTCCTACTTGACATTATTTCTGAATATCGAGATATTTCGATTTATGGACATTGAAAAGTCACTATCGGCGCTGAACAATCCCACCCGTCGCAGGATACTGGAATGGCTTAAGGATCGTTCGAATTTTCCACCCGCATTGCCGGGTCACGAAGACCTGGACGGTGTCTGTGTGGCCTATATTCAGGAGAAGGCCAATCTCTCGCAATCCACGATCTCGAACTACATGGGGTTGCTGAAACAGGCCGGGTTCGTGATCGCGGAACGGCATGGCCAGTGGACATTTTACCGGCGGGACGAAGACCGCATCCGGGCATTTCTGGCTGCCGTGCAGGAGGAACTCCTGAAGCCCTGACGGACAGGGGAACGAGGGCGGGTCAACTCAAGGCCGCGCCAAATCGAACCGATACATCGAGATATCGCGATGAAAGATGAAATGAGCCAGTCAAACCGTGATGATCCGGCCCTGTTGGAGCGCCCATTGAGACTGCCGTGTGGCGTTCAGCTCAAGAATCGTCTGATCAAGTCGGCGATGTCCGATTCTCTGGGGGACGGCCGGGGCAACCCGACTGAGACGCAGATACGACTATACGAACGCTGGGCCGATGGCGGCGCGGCATTGTCGCTGATCGGCGAGGTTCAGGTGGTCCCGGATTATCCCGAGAAACCGGGCAACCTGGTTCTGGTTCCGGATGCAGATCTGACCGCGATGCAGGCGCTGGCACGGCGCGGCGCGGCCAACGACGCGCATATCTGGCCACAGCTTGGCCATGCAGGTGCGTTGGCGCATGGTCCGATCAGTGCGCCGAAGGGGCCGTCGCCACTGGAGCTCGACGGGTTGAAATGTGACGGCCTGTCGGTCGAGGAAGTCCGTGGCTTGCCTCATATATACGCCAGGGCCGCGACCTTGGCCAAGACCGCAGGCTTTGGTGGCGTCATGATCCATGCCGGTCACGGGTTTCTCTTCAGTCAGTTCCTGTCGCCGCTCTTCAATCATCGCAGCGATGCCTATGGCGGCGATATCGGGCGGCGTTTTCGCATCATCGGTGAGGTGATCGACGCGGTGCGGCAGGCGGTGGGCGGACGGTTCCCGGTGGCCATCCGAATCAACGCAACCGACAAGCTGGATGGCGGATTGACGCCAGAGCACGCGCTTGAAGTTGTGCGGCAGCTTGATGGCACTTCAGTGGACCTGATTGATGTCAGCGGGGGCACGTATTTTCCCGGTGCGGCCTCGAGTTCTGACGGCGTCTCTGCATCCGGGCCCTATTTCGCCGACGTCGCCCGGAGCGCCAGGGCGCTCACCTCCATTCCGATCGCCCTGACGGGGGGCTTTGAAACCCGGGCGCAGGCGGTGGCTGTCCTGGAGGAGGGTGCGGCGGATGCCGTCAGTCTGGCCCGCTCGATGGTGCTGGACCCGGCCCTGCCCGACAGGTGGCTGTCCGAGGCGGGCGGCGATCCGGTGTTTCCGGCCTTCGATGCTCCGCCACGCGGTGGCGTCACGGCGTGGTATTCGATGCGGCTGACGGCCCTTGGCCAGGACAGCGAAGACCGGTTCGACATGAGCCCGGCGCAGGCCCTGGAGGTTTACGAGGCGCGGGATGCGGCGCGCTGTGAACAATGGCGCGCGCGTTTCGGATGAAAGACGGTCCTTGGCAACAGCGGACGGCGACGTGACCGCGACCACGGGGCACGCGAAATTGGGGTAGTCTCCCTGTCATCGCGCCTAGACCAGCACGAAATCTTCCAGTTCGGCCGAGTAATGCTCGATCTCGCCTTCGGCGATGTCGTGCCAGAGACCGTGGACGGAGAGGTCTCCGTTGGCGATGGCCTCCTTGACGAAGGGGAAGTCCATGAGGTTTTCGAGCGAGACGATGACGGCCTGTTTTTCCAGCGCGGCGACGCGTTCCTCGATGTCCTCGATGGACTTCACCCGGTCATAGCCCGGGCGCAGGATGTCCATCCAGCGACCCACGAAGCTGGTCTTGTCCTCAAGCTCGGGGGCATGGCCCGAGCACATCGCCTCGCAGCCGCGCACGCCGCCGCAATTGGAATGCCCGAGCACGATCACATGCGCGACCTTGAGCGCGGTCACAGCGTATTCCACGGCTGCCGAGGTGCCGTGCTGCCCGCCGTCGGGGGTGAAGGGGGGCACAAGGTTGGCAATGTTGCGGTGCAGGAAGAACTCGCCCTGGTCGGCGCCGAAGATCGCCGTCACATGCACGCGGCTGTCACAGCAGCAGATCACCATGGCGCGAGGGTGCTGGCCTTCATTGGCAAGGTGCCGGTACCAGGCCTGGTTGTCCTTGTATTTCGTGGCCTTCCAGCCCTGGTAGCGCTGGACGAGATAGCTGGGAAGCGGACGAACACGTTTCATGGGGCCCTCGAGCATTCGGAATTTCGGAGGCCGTGATAATCCGAATTCGCCGAGAATTCGAGAGAGAATCCGAATTCGCGGAAACCTTTTGGGAAGGTCATTGCCCGATTGTTCCTGCGGGTGAACGGGGTGAAATGAACGGGTGACGACGTGGAACAGGTGACTTTACTCAAGCAGGAAGAGGTGGTGCGGCTCGATCCGGACCGCCTGGAAAAGCTTTATGAGCAGTTGGGAGAGGCCGGCGCGGAAGATGTTGTGTGCCGCGCTCTCGAGGAACTGGCCGTGCGGCTGTCACATACCGAGCGGTGCTGGCGCGAGGGGCAAAATGGGGACATGCGCAAATCGGCGCGCAGCCTGGTGGCGATTGCCGAACAGGTGGGTATGCAGATGCTGGCCCGGGTGGCGACGGACGTGACGATCTGTGCCGATGCCGGGGACGGTGCCGCGCTGGCGGCGACAGTGATGCGTCTCATCCGTATCGGCGAGCGGTCGTTGAGCGAGATATGGGATCTGCAGGATCTGTCGTTGTAGGGACGATTTGAGCATGGTCGAGGCGATGGCGGGGTGAGCCCCGCCCTACGGCGGATGCAGGGGACGCGCCCCGGGGGTCAGGGCGTGGGTTGGCACCCGGACGCCACGGCGCGCGCCGTCTTGTGATCCGGTGCGAATGGGATAGGGTTGGGCCTCGATACGACCCTCATCCCGGAAGGCCCCCTGCATGTCCCTCACCTTTGCCGAACGCTCCGATGCCGCGATCCCGGTGCATGTGATCGAGGCCGAGGCCCTGGACGCCTGGGCCGAGGCTCGGGATGACAGGCTGCGGGCCTGGATCGCAAGCGCGGGGTTCAAGGCCGGGCTGGGGTCCACGCTTCTGGTGCCGGGGGCGGATGGCACGCTGGAGCGCGTTTTGGCGGGGTATGGAACCGCCAAGGCCCGGGCGCGCGGGCGGTTTCACCTGGCCGGCGTCGCGGCGGGGTTGCCGGAGGGGGTGTATCGCCTTGAGGGCCTGCCCCAGGACCGTGTCGGGGAGGAGGCTTTGGGCTGGCTTCTGGCGGGCTATGCCTTTGACCGCTATGCCGAGCAGAAACCCGCGAAAGCGCAACTTGTCGCCCCCGACGATGTCGAGCCCGCGCGGCTGGAGGCGATTGCCGCCGGAGAGGCGCTGACCCGGGACCTGATCAACACCCCGGCCGAGGATATGGGGCCGGAGGCGCTGGAGGCCGCCTGTCGCGATCTGGCCGAGGCGCGAGGGGCCGCCATGACCGTGATCCGGGGCGGGGCGCTTCTGGACGAGAATTTTCCCCTGATCCACACGGTGGGACGCGCTGCGGACGAAGAACCGCGCCTGATCGACATGACCTGGGGCGTGACCGGACCGCAGATGACGCTGGTGGGCAAGGGTGTGTGTTTCGACACCGGCGGGCTGAACCTCAAGCCGGCGGCGTCGATGGGCCTGATGAAGAAAGACATGGGCGGGGCGGCGACGGTGCTGGGGCTGGCGCAGATGATCATGGCGCTTGGCTTGCCCGTGCGGCTGCGGGTGCTGATCCCGGCGGTGGAGAACGCGGTGGCCGGCAATGCGTTCCGGCCGGGGGATATTTTCCGGGCGCGAAACGGTCTGTCGGTCGAGATCAACAACACCGATGCCGAGGGGCGGCTGGTGTTGGCCGATGCGTTGGCCCTGGGAGCGGAAGACGCCCCTGACCTGATGGTGTCGATGGCCACGCTCACCGGCGCGGCACGGGTGGCGGTGGGGCCGGACCTTGCCCCTTTCTATACCGATGACGATGGCGATGCGGTGGCGCTGGAGGTCGGAGCCCGGGCCGTGGCCGACCCGGTCTGGAGGCTGCCGTTTCATGCGCCTTACGAGGCGATGATCGAGCCGGGGATTGCCGATCTCGACAACGCGCCCAAGGGCGGCTTTGCCGGGTCCATCACTGCCGCGCTCTTCCTGCGGCGTTTTGCCGGGGACACGCGCTATATGCATTTCGACATCTATGGCTGGTGCCCCAATGCCCTTCCGGCGCGGCCCAAGGGCGGCGTGGGCATGGGTGCGCGGGCGCTGTTGGAGGCGCTGCCGGGGATGCTGAAGCTGTGACCGACAGGCGGTTTCATCCGGCCAACCGGAGGGTGGCGCATGTGTCGCTGCGCGGCGCGGTCGGGGCCGGGCGCTTTCTGCAGGGCGACATCGAGCGTGTGGTCAGGCCGCAAGTCGATTTGTGCCGTAGGCCGGGCGGGGCGCGGGACAAGCAGTTGTTGGCGGGCCAGCCGGTGCGGGTTTTCGAGCGGCACGAAGGCTGGGCCTTTGTACAGGACGCGGTGGACGATTACGTGGGCTATATCCCGGAGGCGGCGGCGGGTCCGGCCCCCGACCCGACGCACCGGGTGGGCGCGCGCATGGCGCATATCTATTCCGAGCCGGACATCAAGTCGCCCGAGACGGGGATGCTGAGCTTTTTCGCCGCAGTAACGGCGGCACCCGAGGCGCAGGGGTTTCACGCACTGGACGGCGGCGGGTACATGGCCGCACGGCATCTGGTGGCCATCTCATGGCGTGCAGAGGACCCGGTCACGGTGGCCGAGATGTTTCTGGGGACGCCCTATCTCTGGGGTGGAAACACGGGCCTGGGGATCGACTGTTCGGGGCTGGTGCAGATGGCGCTCCATGCCCATGGCCGACCTTGTCCGCGCGACAGTGACCTTCAGGCCGGGCTGGGGCATCCCGTGCCGGAGGGTGCGCCGCTCAGGCGCGGTGATCTGGTTCACTGGAAGGGCCATGTGGGGATCATGCGCGACGGCGAAACGCTGTTGCACGCCAATGCGCATCACATGGCCGTGGCCAGCGAGGCCCTGGACGGGGCCATTGCGCGGATCGCGCAAAAGGAGTTTGGTGACGTGACGGGGATCAGACGTATGGGAGGCACCGATGAGTGACGCATTTTTCCAACCCATCTCGGGCTTTGAGCTGCCGAGGTTCGCAGGGGTGCCGACCTTCATGCGGCTGCCATATGTGCCCGCGGGGCATGACCGCTACGGGGATGTGCAGATCGGCCTGATCGGTGTGCCCTGGGACAGCGGCACCACCAACCGGCCCGGGCCGCGCCACGGGCCTCGGCAGTTGCGCGATGCCTCGACCATGATGCGCGCGCAACATGCGGTCAGCGGGGTGCGCCCCTTTGAGGCGGCCAGATGCGCCGACCTCGGTGATGTTGGGCCGAACCCGGCGGATATCATGGATTCGATGGAGCGGATCACCGGATTTTACAACGGCGTGCTGGATGCGGGCATCGTGCCGATGACGGCGGGGGGCGACCACCTGAGCAGCCTGCCCATCCTGCGTGCGGTGGCGCGGAACGGCCCCGTTGGCATGGTGCATTTCGACAGCCATACAGACCTCTTTCACAGTTATTTCGGCGGCACCATGTACACCCATGGCACGCCGTTCCGGCGGGCGGTCGAGGAGGGCTTGCTCGATCCCAAGCGCGTGGTGCAGATCGGTATCCGCGGCACCATGTATGACGAGGAGGATCGCGATTTCGCGCGCGCCGAGGGCATACGCCTGATCCTGATCGAGGAGTTCCATGCCCGCGGCGTCGAGGACGTGATGGCCGAGGCGCGCGAGATCGCGGGCACGGGCGAGACTTACGTGAGCTATGACATCGATTTCGTGGACCCGACCTTTGCGCCCGGCACCGGCACGCCCGAGGTGGGCGGTCCGAACTCGTGGCAGGCGCTTCAGGTGTGCCGGGAGCTGGAAGGGCTGAACATCGTGGGCGCGGATATGGTCGAGGTTTCGCCGCCCTTCGACGCCAGCGGCGGGACGGCATTCCTGGGCGTGTCGATCATGTTCGAGATGCTCTGTGTGATGGCGGGGCAGGTGGCGCGCGGGTGAACCGGACGCCGGATTTGCAGGGACGGGCAGGGCCAGTGCCGGGGTGAACCCCGGCCTGCGGGGTCAGGCGGTGTTCCGGGCGGTGTAGATGATCAGGTGCGAGGGGACGCGCAGACCGGCATCGGTCTCAAAGGCCCTGAGCGCCCCGGCAATGGTTTCGGTGATGGCGCGGGCATCCTCTTCGGTGCCGTCTTTCTCGGCCAGTGTTCGGGAGGCGGGGCCCAGCGTGGCGGCGAAGGCGGCGGCCTCGGTAAGGTCCTGGGGCGGGATCAGGTCGACTTCGATCCTGTCGCCGTGCGGGTCGTTCCAGCCAGCGTCGGAAAGCAGTCCTGTCACGCGGTCGATGTCCTTGAAAGCCGTGGGGCCGGGGGCATTGGGCGGCAGTGCCGACGGGCGGCCGAGCCGTGAGACAGCGGCGTCGAACGGCACCTGGAACCACGGGTTGGCGGGCATGTCCTGCCAGCAGATCATCGCGAGCCGGCCGCCGGGGCGGAGGCCGGTGCGCAGATTGGTGAAGGCGGCCACCGGGTCCTCGAAGAACATCACACCGAAGCGCGAGAAGACAAGATCGGCCTGACCGTCGAACGCGTGGGTCTGGGCGTCGGCGCGAGTAAAGGACACGTTGGGAGCCGCCGCGCGCCGGCGGGCAAGGTCGAGCAGCGGGGCCGAAATGTCGAGCGCCGTGACATGGCCCGCAGGCCCCACGAGGCGCGCAAGTTCTGCCGTGCTGGCACCGGTGCCGCAGCCGATGTCGAGCACATGCTCGCCGGGCTGCACCTGTGCGGCGTCCAGCACCGCATCCAGCACCCCCGCCAGCAGCCGGTCCAGATCGGCCTGGTAGGTGACCCATTTCTGTCCTGCGGTCGAGCTCCAGTAGTCGGCCTGATCGGCATTGGGCTGTTTCATCAGTCGATTACCCGTATCAGCTTGCGTTCGAGCACGCGCAGCACTGTGCGCAGGTCGGCCCCGCGTTTGAGGACCTGCCCGTCCATGCCGATCACCGCGTATTGCCCCTGGCGGCCGCGCAGGCGGGGGCGTTTCTCGATCCGGTAGAGCGGGTGTTCGGCGGTGCGGCGGAAGACCGAGAAGATGGCCACGTCGCGCAGGGATGAAATACCGTAGTCGCGCCATTCTCCGGCGGACACCATGCGGCCATAGAGCGAGAGGATCACGGAAAGCTCGGTGCGGTGGAAGGCGACCTGTGCCTCACCTGCCTGTCCCTGAAACGACGTGGGTGTCTGGAACGTCATGATCACAGGTTCGCGCCGAAACAGCCGCAACGCAAGAAAAAACCTGCGGATCGGAGGGCCTTTGGGCTGGTCTTTTTCGCCGGGCAGGTCATGGCTCCGGGCTTGGGCAAGAAATGTGCGGGCCTGGCGCAGCGCGGGTCAGGGCCGTCGTGCCCGATTTGGGGTGCAATACCGGCCCGTTTCGTGATGGCGTGCCCCAGGCGGGCGTGTCTCAGAAGGGCGCGCGCGCCCGGAACCGCATACCGCGCCCTCCATCGGGGTGGCGCAGGCGCAGCTCTTCGGAATGCAGCATCAGGCGCGGATGGTCGGCCGCGGGGCCTGTGGCATAGAGCGGATCGCCGAGGATCACGTGACCCAGGCTGAGCATATGCACGCGCAGCTGATGCGAGCGTCCGGTCCGGGGCATCAGGCGCACGCGGCTTTCGCCCGCGCCCTGCTTCAGCACCTGCCAGCCGGTCACCGCCGCGCGCCCGGTCTCGTGGCAGACCTTCTGGCGCGGACGATTTGGCCAGTCCACCGTGAGCGGCAGGTCAACGGTGCCGGTTTTCGGCTCGAGATGGCCCTCGACGCGGGCCACGTAGGTCTTTTTCGTCTGGCGTTTCTCGAATTGCAGCCCCAGGTGCCGCTGGGCGTGGGGGGTGAGCGCAAAGACCATCACACCGGACGTGTCCCGGTCCAGCCGATGCACCAGCAGCGCGGTCGGAAACCCCTTGACGACCCGCGCCAGGAGGCAATCGGACAGCGCTTCGCCTTTGCCCGGCACCGAAAGCAGCCCCGCAGGTTTGTTCACGACGATCAGCTCGTGATCCTCGTGCAGTATGTCGAGCGGGCTCTGTGGCGGGTGATAGTCGGATGTCATGCGTCGCCGCATACCGTGCCGCGGGGTCAAGGTCCACCGTCTGGGGCCCAGCGGCGGGTCGAAGCCGTCGCCGGTGACGCAAGGAGCGCGGGCGGAACGCCGCAGCGACAGGTTCTTTGCATCTTGCGCGCCTGCCGGGGCCGGGAGACGCCCCCGAACCCGATGCGGATCGGGCCAAAGGCCCCGGCGAAGACCATGGCAAAGATGTCGGCAAGGCCCCGGAAGATCAGCGCCGCACCACCCGGCCATCAGCCCGCAATCCGACCCCGGGATGCCCCGCGACAGGAGCCAGCCCCGGGGCCGGTCTGCCGGGCATTTGCGAGATCAGGGCGAGGGCCTTCTGACCCCTCGCGCTGCCCGCGGATCAGGAGCAGCGCGCGCGGTCAGTCACTTAACAGGGTCAGCTCGGTTCGCCGATCTTGTCCTGCGTCCGGGTGTCGAAATCGGAGGCGTCGTGGCGCTCCCAGAGCTGTTCGCTCGGCTCGCCGAAACTGCGGTTGACCATGCGGCCACGCCGGACCGCGGGGCGCGCGTCGATGCGCTCGGCCCAGTCGATCACGTGCTTGTATTCATGAACGCTCAGGAAGGTGCCGGCATCGCCGTATTGCCGGCCCAGCGCGAGGTTGCCATACCAGGGCCAGATCGCCATGTCGGCGATGGAATAGTCATCCCCCGCGATCCATTTGCGGGTCGCAAGCTGGCGGTCGAGCACGTCGAGCTGCCGCTTGGTTTCCATGGCAAAGCGGTCGATGGGATAGCGCCATTTTTCCGGCGCATAGGCGTAGAAATGGCCAAAGCCGCCACCCAGGTAGGGCGCGCTGCCCATCTGCCAGAAGAGCCAGTTCAGGGTTTCGGTGCGCGCCGCCCCGCTTGTGGGCAGGAAGGCCCCGAATTTTTCGGCCAGATGCATCAGGATCGAGCCGCTCTCGAAAACCCGGACGGGGTGCTTGCCGCTCTTGTCCAGCAGGGCGGGGATTTTCGAGTTCGGGTTGATCTCGACAAAGCCGCTGCCGAACTGGTCGCCGTCGCCGATCCGGATGATCCAGGCGTCATATTCGGCGTCATGGCCCGCCTCGAGCAGCTCTTCGAACATGACCGTGACCTTGACCCCGTTGGGCGTGGCCAGGGAATAGAGCTGAAACGGGTGTTTGCCTTCGGGCAGGACCTTGTCATGGGTGGCCCCGGCGATGGGGCGGTTGGTGGAGGCGAATGTGCCGCCATTCTCCTGCTCCCAGGTCCAGACTTCGGGAGGGGTATAGGTGTCGTCACTCATGGGGGCGGGCTCCGTTGGTCATTGCGTTGGACCTAACCTAATGCCCTGCCCCGTCCCTGCAACGCGAAAAGGCCGCACAGGGGATGTGCGGCCTTTTGGGTATTTCGGCGTAGGGTGGGGTTCACCCCACCATGGCGGTCAATAAACCACCACGCCCCGGATGCTTTCGCCTGAATGCATCAGTTCGAACCCCTTGTTGATGTCATCCAGCGGCATCACATGGGTGATCATCGGGTCGATCTCGATCTTGCCGTCCATATACCAGTCGACGATCTTGGGCACATCCGTGCGCCCGCGCGCGCCGCCAAAGGCCGTGCCACGCCAGCTTCGGCCCGTGACCAGCTGGAAGGGGCGGGTCGAAATTTCGGCCCCTGCGGGCGCCACACCGATGATGATGCTCTCGCCCCAGCCCTTGTGGGCGCATTCCAGCGCATCGCGCATGACCTGCACGTTGCCGGTGGCGTCAAAGGTGTAATCCGCACCGCCGCCGGTCAGGTCTACGAGATGGTTGACGATGCTGCCCTTCACATCCTTGGGGTTCACGAAATCGGTCATGCCGAAGCGCGTGGCCATCTCGACCTTGCCGGGATTGAGGTCGACGCCCACGATCTGATCCGCCCCGGCCAGGCGCAGGCCCTGGATCACGTTGAGGCCGATGCCGCCCAGGCCGAAGACCACCGCGCGGCTGCCGATCTCGACCTTGGCGGTGTTCATCACGGCACCGATGCCGGTGGTCACGCCGCAACCGATATAGCAGACCTTGTCGAAGGGCGCGTCGCGGCGGATCCTGGCCAGGGCGATCTCGGGCAGGACCGTGTAGTTCGAGAAGGTCGAGCAGCCCATGTAGTGCAGGATCGGAGTGCCATCGAGCATCGAAAAGCGGCTGGTGCCGTCGGGCATCACGCCGCGGCCTTGGGTCTCGCGGATCGACTGGCAGAGATTGGTCTTGGGGTTGAGGCAGTATTCGCATTCGCGGCATTCGGGCGTGTAGAGCGGGATCACGTGATCGCCCACTTCAAGGCTGGTCACGCCGGGGCCCACCTCGACCACCACGCCCGCGCCCTCGTGGCCCAGGATCGCCGGGAAGGCGCCCTCGGGGTCCGCGCCCGACAGGGTGAAGTCATCCGTATGGCAAAGCCCGGTGGCCCTGATCTCGACCATGACCTCGCCCGCCTTGGGGCCGTCAAGGTTCACCTCCATGATTTCCATGGGTTTTCCGGCCTCAACGGCCACGGCTGCACGGGTGCGCATCTCACTGTCCTCCCTTTTTGTTGCCGGGACTTTGGGCGAAGTGATGCCGGTTTTCAATGGATTTTGCGCCGGGCTGTTGCAGGTCGGTCGCTGAAGGCCGATCCCGGGGCGGACCGCCTGAGGAGATTGCCCGCCGATGAAACCCGTCACGATTGCCGTCCTGACCCTGACCAGTCTTTCCGCCTGCCAGACCGGGGCCGGAGAAACATCCGTGCCCGCGGCGTTGCCCGAAGGCGAGGCCGATACCTGCGGCGCGTCGGACTTCGCGGCCACAATCGGTACGGCACATGCGGATCACGACTTTGCCGACACGGACCGTCCCTTGCGCATCATCCCGCCCATGAGCGCGATTACGATGGATCACAATCCGGCGCGGCTGAACGTCGATCTGGACGAGGACGGCAAGGTTTTGCGTCTCTGGTGCGGCTGAACGGGGTGCTCAACGCCGGGTGACGTCCTTGTGGTGCGCGGTGTGACGTGCCCTGGCTGCGCCAGACCCCGGTCCCCTGCGGGGAGCGGGGGCGCGCGCTGCGCGCGCCGGGTTGGTGCCTCCGGCGGGGGTATTTTCAACCAGAAAGAAGCGCAGAATTTGCGGCGGGCCGGGACGGTTTCTTCGTGCGACAGGTCTGGTGGCAATCCTGGCAGGCCGCGCAGATCCGGGTGGCGCCCTCTCTGGGCCGGTCAAGTGTGCCGACACCCCTGACCCTGGCGGCCGTCACTGTAGCCCGGCCGCGGTTTTCGAAGCCGTCCATGGCGCGCGGATCGCGGCCCTGGCCCCGTCCCCGGGGTCATCTGTCCGGCTGCGGAAGAGGCCCGGGGCCTGCTCGGGCCGTTGGATCGGAAGCGCCCTGGCCGCGCCGGCGCGCGCGATCCGTCACGCGACCCCGGGCGCGCGCCGCTTGCGCCGGTGCCTGCGTGGCAAGGATCGTATGTCCTGTGGCGCATCTCGGCCTCTCGGGTTTGGTGGCCTTGCAAACCGGAATAGCACGGGCATGGCGGGGGAGAGGCGTTCGCGGGGGGACTCGACTCTTTGCCGGGGGCCGCCTAATCTGGAACAAAATGTGAACATTTGTGCTGCCGCCATGCCTGCTCGCCGTATCCTGTCGCTCTGGTTTCCCCGGCTCGGGGCCGAACGCCTGTTGCGTCGTGCGCCCCTGCCGGGGGACGTGCCCTTTGCGGTGGTGCGCGACACCGGGCAGATGCAGGTGCTCAGCGCGCTCTCGGAGACCGCCGCGCGGGCCGGGCTGCGGGTGGATCAGCCGTTGCGCGATGCCCATGCCATGTGCCCGGGCCTGGTGACACGGTTGCAGAACCGCCAGGCCGAGGCGGCGTTTCTTGACGCGCTGGCGCGCTGGGCGGGGCGGTTCTCGCCCTGGGTGGCGGCGGAGCCTCCCGATGCGCTGATGCTGGATATTACCGGGTGTGCGCATCTTTTCGGCGGCGAGGCGGAGATGATGGAGGTGATGATCCGGGAGGCCGCCGACCTGGGGCTTGCGGCCCGTGCGGGGCTGGCCGACACGCCCGGGGCGGCCTGGGCGCTGGCACGGTTCGCGGGGCAGGCCCCGGGCCATGTCCGCTCCGGGGACGCCATCGACATGGAGGCACGCGCGACCCGGTCGCGCGCGGCCAGGCGGCGGCACTGGGAGCGCGGCGGTGCGGCTCCGGCGGTGCAGGCCGGCGGCAGCGCCCCGCGCATCGCACCGCCCGGGCAGGGGCCCCGGGTGCTGGCCGACCTGCCCATGGCCGCGCTCAGAATCGAGCCCGGCATGGTGGCCAGCCTGGCGCGCGTGGGGCTGCGCCGGGTGGGCGAGTTGATGGACCAGCCGCGGGCACCGCTGGCGCGCCGCTTCGGCCGCGTGCTGGTGCTGCGCCTCGACCAGGCGCTGGGCCGGGTGCCCGAGCCGGTGTCGCCCGCCCGGACCAGGCCGCGCCTTGCCACGCGGCTGTCGCTGCCCGAACCCATCGGCCTGCGCGAGGATGTGCTGGCCGCGCTCGACCGGCTGATCCCCCGGCTCTGCGAAATGCTCAGGGCCCGGGGCCGCGGCGTGCGCACGCTCAGGCTCCAGGCCTATCGCTGTGACGACACGATGCAATGGGTCGAGATGGGGCTGGCGCGGGCCACCGATCAGCCGGCCCGCATCCGGCCCCTGCTGGCGATGAAGATCGAGGAGATCGACGCCGGTTTCGGCATCGACGTGCTGCGGATTGAGGCGGTACTGACCGAGCCTTTGCACGATGTCACTCCGGCGGGGCATCTCGATGCCGGCCGCCGGGTGCGGGATCGCCTGAGCCGCGACACGGGCCTGGAGGACCTGATGGGGCGGATCGGCGCGCGGCTGGGGCTTGAGGCGATCACGCGGCGGCATCCCGCCAGCAGCCATATCCCCGAGAAAACCGCCACCACCCTGGCCGCGGCCTGGTCCGAGCCCGCACCCGAGTGGCCGCCTGCCCCCACCCCGCGCCCGCTGCGCCTCTGGCCGCCCGAGCCGGTCATGGCCCCGGATGTTGCGACCCCGCCCGCCCGGTTCCGCTGGCGCGGGCAGGTGCACGGGCTGGGGGAGGCGCGCGGGCCGGAACGGATCGCACCGGAATGGTGGCTGGACGATCCGAACTGGCGCTCGGGTGTGCGCGATTACTGGGACGTGGTGACCGAGCGTGGCGACCGGCTGTGGCTGTTTTACGCCCATGGTGGCACGCTTTCGGGCGGCTGGTTCTGCCAGGGACGATTTGCCTGATGCGGGTCGCCGGGGGTCGGGTGGGCCGGTCCGGGCAGAGCCGGACAGATCGCGGCCGGTGGCGGGGTCAGCTGGGCAACACGCGGTCGGTGAGGTTGAGGCGCCCGGCGATGATGGGCGCGAGCGCCGCGGCAAGCGCGTCGTCCCGGGAGGTCAGCAGAGCCAGTTCCTCCAGCCGGTTCGTTGCCACCAGCGTGAGCGCGTCAAGGCGCAGCGAACCGTCGGGATGGCGCGGCAGGGCCGGGGCGGTCTGGATCAGCTCGGGGCCGGGGCCGGGCAGGAGGGCGCGCACGGTCTGCGCGTCGAGCGTCGTTTCCACGAAGGCATAAAGCCCCACGCCCTTGGCCGGCAGCGCATAGGTGCAGAGCGCCACGTCCCGCACGCCCGGATCGGCCAGAAGGGCCGCGCGCAGGGCGGGGCCGTCACGTTCGATCCGGTCCTCCGTGCCTTCGCCATCCGACCAGTTCATCAGGCGGCGCGTGATGAAATTGTAGAGCTTCTTGCCGGTCGCCATCCAGATCCGCGAGGGCAGGGCCTTGCGGTTGAGCATGGCGGTTTCGGACGCGGTCAGCAGCGCGGGCGCATAGGCGCGTTTCTGTTTCAGCAGGTGGCGCAGGTCCTCGCGCGCCATGGTCCGGAACCATCGCCCGCGGCGGCGATGCACCGTGGCCAGCTGGAAATCGATCACGGCGGCGCCCCCATCCGGGGTCATCAGCCAGTTCTGCGGCTTGGCAATGTCATTGTGGGTGACACCGGCGCGGCGCATCTCGCGCAGGAGGCGTTTGGCGTCGCGGTACCAGGCCGGGTCCGCGGGTCTGGCCAGTTGTAGCGGCGTGCCCCGGGTCCAGCTTCTGAGCAGTCCGGTGCGGTCGGCGCGGATCAGGACGGGGCAGCCTTCGATCCCCTGCACCGCCCTGAGCCCGCGGATTTCCTTGCGGGCCAGCCACCAGGCCAGGGGCCGGGCATAGAGCGGCACGCCGTCGAGCTTGCGCAGCACAACGGGGAAACCGGGCACGCCGTCGAGGGTGCCCGAGATCGTCTCGGAAAAAATGTCACGCTTGTGCACGGTTTCGGGAATGAACCGGGCGTCAGGCGGGATAGGCTGCGTCATGGTCGGTTCCATAGCGGGTTTGGCCCGGGCGGGGAAGGTGGTGCAACCCTTCGGGCGTTGGTGCAGGCCGCTGCTGTCGTTCATGGGTATTTGTGACCAGAAAGAAGCGGGTATTGTCACAGACGCAACCAGCCGCCCGGAATGAGGTCGGGATTTTCCAGTTTGGGATCGGCAAACCAGGTTTTCGGGGCGATCACGGTCTTGGACGGCGACGGGTTGAGCCACGCAGCCCACCAGGAGAAGGTCGAGTTGGCGATCACGTGGTGGGCACAGCGCGACATGAGATGCATGTCGAAATGGCCTGTTGTTTCGTCGTTGAGATCGACGATGACGGTCTCATGGCCCAGCTCCAGCTGCGCCTCTGCCCAGCCCGGGTCATTGGAAAAGACAAAGCAGGTGAGCGGGGTGGCGGCGCGGGTCGCCATGGTTTCGATGGCGGCGCGGTAGTAGTCGGGCGTGCAGGCGGCATAGGCCCCCGAGGCCATGTAGTCGCCGCGCCGCACATGCACCGAGACCGGGGTCTGTGCCTGTGCGATGCGATCCGCCATGGCGGCGTTCGGAGCATCGAGCGGCGTGGTCATCGTGAGGTCGGCGCGCAGGCGTTGGGTGTCGTCGAAATAGCGCTCGGATTGCCAGTAGCCGTGCAGATAGGTGGCGTCGGGCAGGTCGAAAAAGGCCGGATCGAAGCCGAGGCCCTTTTCGCGAAAAAGTTTCGGCTTCTTGCCGAAGAGGCGCCAGAGCCCGTAGCGCAAGGCCCCGTCCATCTTGGAGGGCGGAAAAGACCCGCCGGGCGGATCGAGGCGGGTATTGGCGAAATGGACAAGGCAATCGCCGCGCTCCTTGCCATTGCCGACATAGCGGCGGTCAACCGCCAGCGGCACCCCGAGCCGGTCGGCCAGCGCACGCGCAGCGGCATACTGAAAAAGCTGGTTGCCCGCACCACCGAAGAGCCGCGAGATGATCATATGCCGGCCCCCTTGTGGAACGCCGCGGTGCTGCGGGCCGAGAGGCGGCGCGTAGCGGCGCGGTAGCGCGCGCGCGCCAGTTCCCGGCGGGCCTTTTCCGCAAGGCTCTTGCGGCCGGACTGGATCGTTGTCTCGGCGGGGATGGTGCCGACGCCGGAGGGATGGATCACCGCGGCGCGCAGGCCAGTGTACCAGTGGCTCTGGACAAAGGTATCGACGGGGCGGTCGATGGTTTCGGACAGCGCCAGAAGATGCGTCGCTGCCGCGCGGCTGACCATTTGCGCGGTGGTGCGCAGCGGGGTCACTTTGGGGTGGGTCAGAACGCAATCGCCGCGTTGGTCGATGGTCGGGGCCGTCTGCTTGGGGGCGCGGTCCTGAAGCTGGATATAGCCATAGGTGCCCACATGATCGGCGGCGAGCGACCGGGCCTCGGCAAAGCGCGCGGCATCCAGTTCCGCGTCATCCTCGATGATCAGCGCCCAGGGCAGGTCGCGCGCCACGATCTCGGTCCACATGGCGCGGTGGCTGAGAAAGCAGCCCAGTTCGCCGGGTTTGAGCGCGTGGGGGTAACGTGGCCTGAAAAGCGCCTCGGCCAGCCAACCCGCGCGCTCGGCCTCGTTCATAGCACCGCCATCGACGGCGGGCCAGATTTCGGAGACCATGCCGCAACAGGCGGCCAGCGCCTCGGCATTGGCGCGCCGATCCACGGCGCGCTCCAGGTGCAGGATGAAGGCGTGCGGTTCGGCCACGCGGGCTCAGGCGCTTTCGGGCCAGCCCGAGACGGCCTTGACCTCGAGGAAATCCTCCAGCCCCCATTTGCCGCCCTCGCGCCCGTTGCCGGACTGTTTCATGCCGCCGAAGGGCGAGCCGAGCCCGCGCCCCTGTCCGTTCATCTCGACCATCCCGGCGCGCAGAGAAAGCGCGCAGCGTTTCAGGCGCTCGGGGTCCTGGGTCTGCACATAGTCCGTGAGCCCGTAGGGGGTGTCATTGGCAATCGCGAGTCCCTCTTCCTCACTGTCGAAGGGGATGATCGACAGGACGGGTCCGAAGATTTCCTCACGCGCGATGGTCATGTCATTGGTCACATCGGCAAACACGGTCGGCTTGACGAAAAACCCGCGGTTCAGCCCGTCAGGCCGCCCGGTGCCGCCCGCGACAAGGCGCGCGCCTTCGTCGATGCCCTTTTGAATCAGGTCCTGAATCTTGTTGAACTGGGTCTCGTTCACAACCGGGCCGATATGCCTGCCGTGTTCGCTGGCCGGGCCGACGGTGACGGAGTTGGCCACTTCGGCGGCGGTTTCGACGGCCTGGTCATAGATTGGGCGCTGCACCAGCATCCGGGTCGGCGCGTTGCACGACTGCCCGGTGTTGTTCATGCAATGCAGCACGCCGCGTTTGACGGCCTTTTCATCGGCATCGGCAAAAATGAGATTCGCGCCCTTGCCGCCCAGTTCCAGGCTGACGCGCTTGAGCGTATCGGCGGCGGATTTCGAAATGAGCTTGCCCGCGCGGGACGAGCCGGTAAAGGAAATCATGTCGACATCCGGGTGCGCGGTGAGCTGGCTGCCCACGCCCGCGCCGTCGCCGTTCACCAGGTTGAAGACACCCGCGGGGAAGCCCGCCTCGTCCACCATTTCGGCAAAGAGCAGCGCGGAGAGAGGCGATTCCTCGGACGGTTTCAGCACCATGGCGCAGCCGGCGATGAGACCGGCCGCGACCTTCAGAGAGATCTGGTTCATCGGCCAGTTCCAGGGCGTGATCATGCCGACCACGCCGATGGCCTCGTGCACGATCCGGTCATTGGGGGCATGGTCGCCCAGCGGTGTGATCCAGTCGAAGTCGCGGCCCGCCTTGATCAGCGCATCCATGTGCCAGGTACCCGCACCGACCTGACTGCCGGAGGACATGTCGATGGGCGCGCCCATTTCCATGCTGATCGCCTGCGCCATCTCGTCGCCGCGCGCGACATAGGCTTCGCGCAGTTTCTGAACCATCGCAATGCGCGCCTCCGCGGGTGTGGTCATCCAGGCCGGGAAAGCCGCCCGGGCGGCGGCGACGGCGGCATCGGTGTCGGCCTGTCCCCCCAGTGAAATGGTCGCGCAGGGCTCTTCGGTCGACGGGTCGATGACGTGGTGGCCGGTGCCCTGCACCGGATCGACCCAGGTTCCGTTGATGTAGAACTGGCGTTTCTCGATCATGGCAAATCTCCTCGGCTGACAAGCGCGGGCGCGCGATTCGCGCCACATTGTCACCGCCCCTGATGCCCTGCAAGGCCCCCGGATGGGAGGGGGGGTGCAAATCCGCGTGTCGATGACTATCTTTCGCATGAGGTCACATGAGAATGAGTCCCCAGACTCGCAAAAGAAAGGATTTCTTCAATGGCGCTGCGCATCAATGACACCATTCCGAACCTAAACGTGACAACGGACCAGGGCAGTTTCGACCTGCATGACTGGATCGGCGACAGCTGGGCCATCCTGTTTTCGCATCCCAAGGATTTCACACCCGTGTGCACCACTGAATTCGGAGCCGTGGCACAGCTGGCCGACGAGTGGGAGAAGCGCGGCACCAAGGTGATTGGCGTCAGCGTGGACGGTGTCGAGGACCACAAGAAATGGAAAGGCGACATCGAGGCCGTGAGCGGCGCCAAAGCGGGGTTCCCGATCATCGCCGATATTGGTCTGGAGGTCTCCAAGGCCTTCGATATGCTGCCCGCCGAAGCCTATCTGCCCGATGGCCGGACCCCGGCTGACAGCGCCACGGTGCGCTCGGTCTTCATCATCGGCCCTGACAAGCAGGTGAAGCTGATGATGACCTACCCGATGACCGCAGGCCGCAACTTTGCCGAGGTGCTGCGCGCGCTTGATGCGCTGCAAACCGGTGCGAAACACGGCGTGGCCACGCCTGCCGACTGGACCGTGGGCCAGGACGTGATCATCCCGCCTGCCGTCAGCAACGAGGATGCCAAGGCCAAGTTCGGTGCGTTCGAGACAGTCCTGCCCTATCTGCGCAAGACCAAACTGCCGGCCTGACGCCAGGCTTTCAATGTTCTCCAAATACTCAAACCCCGAAGGGCGGCCATCAGTGCCGCCCTTTTCGCATTGCACCGACTGACACCCCAGGCACCCGCCGCGCCGGAGGCGCTCAAACCTGCGCGCCGCAAGGCGCTCCTCTGGATCACGCCAAAAACAAACCCCCGAGGCGGAGCCGCGGGGGTCGTTTTGACATGTGTCCAAAGCTGGAAAGGCGCTCAGAGCATCCCTTCGCGCTGGGCTTTCTTGCGCGCCAGTTTCCGGGCACGGCGGATCGCTTCAGCTTTCTCGCGTGCTTTTTTTTCGGAGGGTTTCTCGAAATGCTGCCGAAGCTTCATTTCACGGAACACGCCTTCGCGCTGCAGCTTTTTCTTCAGGGCACGAAGCGCCTGATCGACATTGTTGTCGCGAACACTAACCTGCATGTGGTGTCACCACCTTCCTAAGTTTGAGTTGCAAGAATTGCAGGAGCGCGCCGTATAGCAAGGGTCATGCGCCTTGTCCAGAGCGCGCGCGAGGAGGCAGCGGGCGGATTTTGGGTATTTTTTGACCAGAAAGAAGCGGGGCGGCGCAAGGGGCCTTGGGCCGTGGTATCCCGAGACCCGGCGCAGTATAGTGATGCTGATCCTTTTGACTGCCGATGCCGAGGCCGCGATGTCCCAGACAGATGTGAAGACCCGATTGCTGGAGGCGATCCTGCCGCATGTACCCTTCGATGGCTGGAGCGAGGCGGGTTTTGCGGCGGCTGTCGGGGATGCCGAGTTGGAGGCAGGCGTGGCGCGGGCGGCCTGTCCTCGGGGTGCGACGGATCTGGCGCTGGCCTTTCATGACGCCGGCGATTCCGTGATGCTGGCGCGACTCGAAGAAACCGACCTGGAGGCGATGCGCTATCGTGACCGGGTGGCGGCAGCGGTGCGGTACCGGCTCGAAGCGGTCGAGGACAAGGAACTGGTGCGGCGCGGCATGACGCTCTTTGCGCTGCCGCAGAACGCACCCGAGGGCGCGCGGGCCGTGTGGCAGACCTGTGATGCGATCTGGACAGCCTTGGGCGACACCTCGCGGGACGTGAACTGGTACACCAAGCGCGCGACGCTGGCCGGGGTTTACAGCAGCACGCTGCTCTTCTGGCTGGGCGACGCGAGCGAGGGGCACGCGGCGAGCTGGGAGTTCCTGGACCGGCGCATCGACAACGTGATGCAGATCGAGAAGCTCAAGGCGGGTTTGCGCGACAACAGGGCGCTTTCGGGACTGATGGCCGGACCGCTTGGCCTATTGTCGCGCATTCAGGCGCCGGACAGTGGCGCCGAGCGACCCGGAATGCCCGGGCGCTGGTCCGGACCAAGGTGAGGAGCCCGACATGAAAAAGACGATGACCGCGGTGGAAATCACCCGGGCGGGCGGGCCGGACGTGTTGCAGCCCACAGCGCGCCCCGTCCCCGTGCCGCGACCCGGCGAGGTGGTGATCAAGGTGGCCTGGGCCGGGGTGAACCGGCCCGATGCGCTGCAACGTGCGGGGCTCTATGCGCCGCCGCCAACTGCGAGCGATCTGCCGGGGCTCGAGGCGTCGGGCGAGATCGTTGCGCTGGGCGATGGCGTGGCTGACTGGGTATCGGGCGACCGGGTCTGTGCCCTGCTGCCCGGGGGCGGCTATGCCGAATACGTGGCCACGCCCGCCGCGCATTGCCTGCCTGTCCCCGAGGGCATGGGTTTGAAAGAGGCTGCCTGCCTGCCCGAAACCTTTTTCACGGTCTGGTCCAACGTGTTCGAGCGTGGTGGCCTTCAGGCCGGCGAGCGGTTCCTCGTCCATGGCGGCTCGAGCGGGATCGGCACCACCGCCATTCAGCTGGCCAGGGCTTTTGGTGCGCGGGTCTTTGCCACTGCGGGCTCGGGTGAAAAATGCCGAGCCTGCGAAGACCTGGGCGCGGACCGGGCCATCAATTACCGCGAAGAGGATTTCGTGGAGGCCATGAAGGCGGAGGGGGGCGCGCATCTGATCCTCGACATGGTGGGCGGCGACTACATCTCACGCAATGTGAAATGTCTGGTCGATGAAGGGCGGCTGGTGCAGATCGCCTTCCTGCAAGGCTCGAAAGTCGAGCTGAACCTTGCCCCCGTGATGATGCGGCGGCTAACGATCACCGGCAGCACGCTGCGCCCGCAGAGCGACCTGGCCAAGGCGCGCATCGCCGAGGCGCTGCGCGCCCGGGTCTGGCAGTTGCTGGAGACGGGAAAAATCGCGCCGGTGATGGATTCCGAATACCCATTGGCCGAGGCCGCCGCCGCCCATGCCCGAATGGAGGCGAGCGGGCATATCGGGAAGATCGTGCTGAAGGTGGGTTGAGGCGGTGATCGGGGCGCTCATTTTAGTGCTGGCGGCGGTGAGCCTTGGGCTGAGCCTCTGGACCCGGCGCCGCGATATGCCCCTGTGCTGGGAGTTCGCGCCGGTGGAGCCGGTCGATCCTGGCGGCGCGCCGCTTTTCGAGACCGTTCTGGATCATGCCGCCGATGCCGGTCAGGCCCATTCACCGTCGATCCTGGTGACGGAAACCGGGTTTTCGGTGTTGTGGTTCGAAGGATCGGCCGAGGCGCAGGCGGATGTGGACCTCTTTGCAGCGGACATCGCGCCCGGTCCCGATGGCTGGCAGGCGAGCGCGCCCGGGCGGCGGGTGACGCGCGCGGATCTGGGCCGGGCCATGGAGCCGCGGCAGATGGTGATCACGCTGGGCAACACGATCGAGGACGCAAGCCGGACGGGTGGTCTGTTGGCGACGGTCGTGTCGGTGGGCGGCTGGGCCATGGCCTCGGTCGCACGGGTGGCGATGGGGCCGGATGGGCCGGTGCGGGCCCGCAAGCTGAACCTGTCGCCGATGCTGAACAGGTCGGTGCTCGTGAAATCGCCCATGGTCGCGTATGCGGACGCGAGCCACGGACTGCCGGCCTATTTCGAGATGGGGCGGATGCACGGGCTGTGGGTGCGCTGTGACGCGGCGGGCCGGGTCCGGCATACGGTGCGCATGGACGGGCCGGGGCTCAAGCCCATCCAGCCGATGGTCGTGCCGCTGGGGCCGCGGGTGGCGGTGGCGTTGCTGCGCGATTTCGATGTGAACCGGGGCAGGCTGCTGGTCAGCCGCACCACCGATGGCGGGCAAAGCTGGAGCGCGGTCACGCAAACCACGCTCTACAACCCGTCCTCGCCCGTGGCCGCGCTGGCGCTGGATGAGCGACGGATACTGATGGCGGCCAACGATGACGAGGGCGCAGCACAGGATCTGCGCCTGTTGCTGAGCGATGACGGCGGCAACAGCTGGCGCGCGATCCACCGCCTGAGCGGAGGGCAGGGGGCGCTGCGCTATCCGATGCTGCGCCGCCTCGGGGGGGGCAAGATCGCGCTGTGCTATTCGCATTCCACCAAGGGCGGAGTGCGCGCGCATGTAATGAACCGGGCCTGGATCGAGGCGCAGGACACATGACGGAGCGGCTGACATCGCTGTGGCTGGGCATCGTGGCGGGCTGGGCCCTGTACTGGCTCCTGAGCGGCTGGCTTGCATCGGCCCCTGCCGCCGGGCTCGGGCTCGGGCTGGGCATCGCGGGCGTGCATGTGCTGCGCGAGAGCCGGGCCGTGACGGGCGCGGTGGCGGTGCTGGAGCCTGTCGGCGTGGTGCTGCCGCTGCTGGTCCTGTGGCATATGGCGCGCGCCTCGGGTCTGGCGCTGCCCCAGTTGAGCACACCCGTGCTGGCGCTCTTTCTCGTGGCGCATGTGGCCTTTTTGGCCGCTTCCATGGGCGTTGTGCGCGCCGAGCCCTATCGCGCGGGTTATGCGCCCGGGCCGGTGGCGGTCCTGGTGCTGGCGGCCTGCGGCATCGGCTGGGTCGCGGGGACCCCGCTGATCCCGGTTGTCGCGGTGGCCGGTCAGGCGCTCTGGGCGCGGGGATGGGGCAGCAGCAACTGGTTCGACCACGTGCTGCACGCGACCCTTGTGCCTGTCGCCGCGATCGCGCTGCTGCTGCGCCTTGTGTGAGGTCCGGCCCCGCCGACCAGAACCCCGTACCCGAAAGCACGCCGGAGTCGCCCCTGAGTCGCACTGGCCGATCTGTTTTCGGGCACCGATCCGGGGGCCGCGGGCGTACCGACTCAGGCAAAATTCGCCGTCGGGCAGGGCAAAATGCCGGGTCCTGCCGAGAATCGGTCACGGAGACGCAAAGACCGCGCCATATTTCCGCCTCAATTCACCGGCCAGCAGAGGCAAAAACCCCATAGATTTCAGCAAAAACGACGGAAATGTGGCGGCGTGGCCGTCGGTCTGTGATTAAAACGTCACAACGGGGGCAACAAGAGGGTGCGAGGACGCGGTCACGTTGACACTCAACCCTCAAATGGAGCATTCCATCACCAAGCCGGTTCTTTCGGAGGCGGCGTAACTTGAACCATTCCTGACTATCTTGAGGAGGGACATCCTTTGAAAAAGCATCTGCTTAGCACAAGCGCCATCGCACTTGGCGTCGCTGCAGCGGCTCCGGCTTCCGCACAAGAGTGGACTCTGAGCTGGGGCGGTTTCTACAACGCCCACGTCGCATGGGTTGACGCATCCGGTACGGCTCTGCCCGCCGGTGCCGACTATGACGGCGTCGACACCTTCACCACCGGTGAAATCATCTTCACCCCGTCCGTCACGCTGGATAACGGCCTGACCTTCGGTATCAACGTTCAGCTTGAAGCGCAGGCAACTGCCGGTGCGCAAATCGACGAATCCTACGTGACCATCTCGGGCGACAACTTCGGTCGCATCGAAATCGGTAACGAGAACTCGGCCGGTTACAAGTCGATGGTTGCTGCTCCGGAAGTGACCTCGATGGCGATCAACTCGCCTTCGATCTCGACCTTCCTGCCGAACACGGCAGCCGGTCTGGCCTTCGGTTTCCGCGGCGCCATGGCGTCGGCCTACACCGAAGTTGGTCGTAACAACGACGTGAACCGCATCAGCTACTACACGCCGAGCTTCAACGGTCTGACGATCGGTGTTTCGTATGCAAGCCGTAACGCGGCCACATCGAACAGCACGTTCTCGGTCAACAAGAACGCCGTTCTGTCGGACATCTTCGACATCGGCGCCAGCTACAGCCAGACCTTCGGCACCACCAGCGTCACCCTCGGTGCACGTTACGGTACCGCGTCGCAGATCACGGGTGTTGCCGCTTCCGATCCTGAAGTTTGGGCCATTGGCGCACAGGTCGGCTTTGGTGACTTCACCGTCGGCGGCCACTATGCCGAAGATGACAACGGTTTCGCCGGCGGCGTTGGCGATCAGCGTTCCTGGAGCTTTGGTGTGACCTACGACGCACCGGGCGCATGGTCGTTCGAAGCCCTTGCATTCATGGGTGAAAACGACAACGGTCCCGGCGTTGCAGACAGCGAGTACAACGCTTACCGTATCGGCGCCAGCCGTGACCTCGGCCCGGGCGTTGACTGGGACATCTACGCGATCCAAGCCGAAATCGACACCCCCGGTGTTGCCGGCACGGACGTGGAAGCGACCATCATCGGTACGGGTATCAACCTCAGCTTCTGAGGCCTGACCTGAAAAACACGGGCGGGAGGGTTGACTTCAACCCTCCCGTCCTTTTTTTGTGCGCCGACAAGAGCGTTGATCACGGGCAGGGCATCCGGACATGAAAAAGAGCATCATCTGGCTGGCGTCCTATCCCAAGTCCGGCAACACCTGGATGCGCGTTTTTCTGACCAACTACCTGGTAAACGCCGACAAACCCGTCGCGCTGAGCGATGTGCACCGGTTCGGGCTGGGCGACTCGATCCCGAAAATGTATCGAATGGTGGCGGGCGGGGATGTAGATATCCACAACATACCGCTGACCATGAGCTTGCGCGACCGCGTGCTGCGCGGTGTGGTCAACAACAATGCCGATGTGAATTTCATCAAGACTCATAACCAGCGCAGCGAATTCATGGGCGTGCCCCTGGTGCCGGACACCTACACCCGTTCGGCGATCTACATCATGCGCAATCCTCTGGATTGCGTCCTGTCCTATGCCAAGCATTTCAACATCAGCCTCGAAATGGCGACCGAGGCCCTGTGCCGCAGCGATACCGTGACAGCGCCCGAAGAAAGCTCGATCGCGCAGTTTCTGGGGTCGTGGTCGGACCATGTCCGCAGTTGGACGGGGTTCGCGGGCTATCCCATCACGGTGGTCAAGTACGAAAACCTGCTGGCTGAACCGGAAGCGGAATTCTCGAAGGCTCTCAAGATGATAGGTGTTCCCATAGAGGATGAGCGCCTGAAGAAGGCGATCAGGTTTTCAAGCTTCAAGGAGCTGTCCAAGCAGGAAGACAAGCAAGGGTTCAAGGAAAAGCCCGCCAATTCCGAGAAATTCTTCCGCTCGGGCAAGAGCGGGAACTGGAAGACGGAATTGCCCGAGGAACTGCGCGACAAGCTGATCACGGCCCACAAAGAGCTTATGACGCGCTACGGGTACCTGTGATGAGCGACCTGCAACGGATCATCTGGCTGGCCTCATATCCCAAATCCGGCAACACCTGGATGCGCAGCCTGCTGGCGCATTACTTCATGCCCGCAGGGATGGCGCCTGACATCAACAATCTGCGCAATTTCACCACCGCGGATGTGCGGCAGGATTTCTTTGACCTGGCCAATGGCGGCCCCTTCAACGGCAAGGACATGCAGGAGTGGATGACCGTGCGTACCAAGGCGCTGCACCTGATCTCGAAATCCAAGCCGCCGCACCATTTCGTCAAGACCCATTGCCAGCCGGTTATCATTTGCAATCAGCATGTTATTCCACCAGAGGTCACGACCGGCGCGGTCTATATCATGCGCAACCCTTTTGACCTGGCGCCGTCCTTTGCACGCCACCAGTCCACGGATGTTGACACGGCCATCGAGCGGATGGCCAGCCCCGACACGGTGATGGGAACGCCAACGGGTATCATGGATCTGCTGGGGCGCTGGGACGATCACGTGCGGCTTTGGACCAGTGCCGAGGGGCTCAAGCGCTGCGTCCTGCGTTACGAGGACCTGCTGGACAAGCCTGCGCGCGAGATGCGCGGGCTGATCGGGAAATTCCTCGGTCAGACCGTGAGCGCGCCCAAGCTGGTGGCGGCGATCAAGGCGACCGAATTCTCCAAGATGCAGAAGCAGGAGCAGGAAAAGGGTTTCTTTGAACGACCGGAGGGGATGCAGAACTTTTTCGCCAAGGGGCGTTCGGGCGTCTGGCGTGAGGATCTCACGCCGGCTCAGGTCGGGCGCATCCGCGAGGCCTTCCTGCCCACTCTGGAGGCGTGGTATCCGGAAATGCTGGACGAGACGGCGGCTTTTGCCGCTTCGGCGCAATAAACGTCAGGACCGGCCGGAGCCGGATCGAAAAGGCGCGTCGACCGGGGTTTTCCCGCTCATGTATCGCGTCGGCATTGGCGGCGCTCGCGCGACGGTCTATCCTGAAAGCGAAACGCAAATGCGGAGTGACCTGATGCGCAAGACCTTTGCCCTGACCCTGGTGATCCTGCTGGCGGCCTGCACGGTACGCACGCCTGCCGGGACCGCCATACTGGGCCCCAATCCGGCAGTGGCGGGGGGAACCTTCACCTCGCCTGGCGGGATCTCGGTGGCGGCGGAAGTTCTGGAAATCAGTGGAAAAACAGGTGTTTGCGGCGTCTGGTCGGATAGCGAAAACCAATCCGTACTGACCAGGGGCATCTCGCACAGGGTGCTCGACCCGGCGTCGGTGATCCTGGGCCGTGAGGCCATCGTGACCGGGCTGCAGTTTCTGCGCAAGGTTCCCGCCCGGCGTGATTATGCCGGGGTCGAAGCCGACTGTGTGGTGCTGGAGCGTCCCTGGAGCGCGGCGGATGCCGCCAAGCCCGTGCGCATCAACATTCCACGCCAGATCGTCTATGAGGATTTCGACATCACGGGCGCCATCCAGGTCGTCTTTCGCCCCGGGGGGCCGTCCGCCCATCCCGACGATCCCAAACCTTGGGACAACTGACGCCCTGCCTCTCCGTCAAGCCACGAGAGCGATGCCGGAGCCTTGCGAGCCGGGGTCGGGGCTGTCGGAAGAGCCGGCGCTTCCGGGCGGTGAGGCGGTGTACGATCCCGGCGAGCTGTTCGCGGGCCTGGGGCGTTAACCGATGTCCCGCGCCGTAACCCGGCGGTCGAGATAGGTCAGCGGGTCCGCCTGGGCGTTGGGCGGGGTGCGGCCGAGAGCATCAAGGAACATCGCGAAAAGCTCGCCCTGCGAGGCGATGTCGAGCTTGGCATAGATGCGTTTGCGGTGCACCTTGACCGTTTCGGGGCTGTTGCCCAGTTCGCGGGCGATGGATTTCGAGGAATGCCCGCGCAGGATCAGGTGGGTGATCTCGGTCTCGCGTGTGCTGAGCACCGAACTGCCGAAGAGGTCGAACGCCTTTTCCAGGTGCAGCCCCCATCGCCCGCCCCGAGGCGGGGAACAGGCCTCGAACTTGGGCCAGTGACGGCGGCAGAGCGCGCAGATCACCGGGAGCAGGTTCTCGAGCGCCGCGCGGCCCTCGGGCGGCAGGGCAAAGCCGCGATCCCGGCTGCCAAGCGACAGCATCAGCGCGTAGCCATTCGGAAATCTGACAAAGAGGCTGATTTCGTCGAAAAGCCCGGTATCGGCATAGAAGGTGCGGAAATAGTCCGAGCGTTTGAAGTCATCCGGGGCGCAGTCGCTCAGGCTGACCACCGCGTCGCCGATCCCGCGCGTGAAAAGCGTATAGAACGGGTCGAGCAAATAGGCGAAATCGAGATATGGCGTGACCGTGTTTCCGATCTCGTCCGGGGCAAGGTTGTCGTAGACCTGAAACGGCGGCGCATCAGGGCAGCAAGCCATGATGAAGGTGCTGGTATGGCCCGAGGCGGTTTCACAGAGCCGGGCCAGCGCGGGCAGGAAGGCCGGTTGGCCGATGGTCTCGACCGCCTCGGCGATCAGATTGGTTGCACCGGGCGGATGGGCGACGTGCAGGGGATCGAACATGTGGTCCTCGGAGGGTCAGGAGGGCTCCTGCTGGGTGATGCAGTGGATACCACCACCGCCGATGGCGATGGAGGGGATCGGCACCTGAACAATGCGGCGGTCGGGGAAGAGGTCCTGGAAGATTTCGGCCACGAGCCCGTCCTCGCGGATGCCATAGCCGGGCATGACCACGCCGCCATTGCAGATGTAGCTGTTCACGTAAGAGGTGCAGAACATGTCCGGATGCGGGAAATCGCCCGTGGCATAGGGCAGGGGAACCATTCTGATCGGCGCGCCGGTGGCGTCGGTCTGACCGTCCAGCGCGGCATTGTTGGCCGTGATGATGGCGTCCCAGTTGTCGCCCGCGGGGCTCGGGGATTCCACGATGGCCACGCCGGGTGCTACAAATTGCGCGATGCCGTCCACATGGCCGTTGGTTTCCACCTCCAGTTCGCTGCCCGGCAGCCAGATCACCTTGGTGCCGCCCAGCATCTCCATCAGTTCGGTTTCGATCCGGGCCTTGCTCCAGCCGGGGTTGCGGTTGGCATTCGGAAAACAGGTGTCGGTGGTCAGGATCGTGCCCTGGCCATCGACGCTGATCCCGCCGCCTTCGGCGATGAGCTTGGAGTGGAAGATGGGAACGCCGGCGGCCTTCAGAATCGCGTCCGCTGCGCCGTTGTCGCCATCGAAGGGTGCGTATTTTCCGCCCCAGGCATTGAATTCAAAGGAGACGCCCGCCCTGTCGCCCGCGGCATTCACGACGAAGCAGGGGCCCGCGTCGCGGGACCAGCTGTCGTCGACAGGGTGCTCGAGAAGATCGATGTCGGACCCCAGAAGCGCGGCGGCCAGCGCCTTGTCGCGGGGATGCACGAGCATGGTCAGCGGCTCGAATTCCCGCACCGCATGGGCGACGGCAACATAGTTGGCGCGGGTTTCGTCCATGTCGTCCCAAACCTGCCTGCGGCAGGGCCACATCATCCAGGTGCGCGCATGTGGTGCCCATTCGGGCGGCATGTGGTAGCCGGCGGATTTGGGGGTGTGGGAGGACATGAGGGGCTCCATGCAGCGAGTCGAAAATCGTTGTGCGCAGCTTATCAGTGAGCAAATATAATGCACAAACGCGGAATTCTTGGGATTTGGATCGAAATCACTCATGAAAAATCCTTACAGATCCCTTCCGCCGCTGGGCGCTCTGATCGGCTTCGAGGCCGCGGCACGGCTGGGCAGTTTCAGCGCGGCGGCTGCGGAGCTGAACATGACGCAATCGGCGGTGTCGCATCAGATACGCACGCTGGAGACGCATCTGGATCAGCCACTGTTCCTGCGTATCAACCGGCGGGTGGAGCTGACCGATGCGGGGCGTGATCTGCGACTCACGGCAAGCGGTGCGCTGGAAACGGTGCGGCAGGGGGTGCGGCGGCTGGAGGCCTATACCAAGCCCGGATCGGTCATCCTGCATATGCCACAAAGCTTCTCGGCGCTGTGGTTTCTGCCCCGGCTGGCGCGGCTGCGCGCGGCGCATCCCGAAATCGAGCCATGGCTGGTGACGGGAAATGACGAGGTCGATCTGAACGAGGCGGAAATCGAGATCACCATCACGCGTGATCCGCCCCGGGGTGCGGATGTGGTGGTCATGCCCTTGTTGCGCGACGAGCGGGTGCCCATGACCAGCCCGGGCGTGGCCGAGGCGCTGGGCGGCGACATGACGCGCGCGGACCTCATCCATGACGAGGAATGGGAGGATTGGCAGAGCTGGTGCCTTGCCGCGGGGGTGGAGCGGGAGGATTATGCGAGGGGTTTGAATTTCTCGGAGCCCGCTCTGGCGCTGGAGGCCGCGGCGCGGGGCCTGGGCGTTTGCCTGGGAAGCCGTGAGTTGGCGGGGCAGTTGCTGAAGCAAGGGCGGCTGGTGCAGATACATGATTGTGCGCTGCGCTCTGAGCGGATGTTCCATGCGGTGACGCTGGAGCGGAACCTGGGCCGCGACGGGGTGCGGGCGCTGTGGAATTGGCTGGGCACCGAAGCCGCGTGACCCCAATGGGGTATCGACAAGGCAGACCGCAATCACCAGTTTCGAGATGTTTTGAATCCGGAGAGCCCACAATGAAACGACGCGATTTTCTGACCCGCAGTGCCGCGACCGCAGGCGTGGCCGCCGCGGCACCGGCCTGGGCGGGGGACGTGGACTATGCCCGCACCGACGTGCGCTTGCTGGACGGTAACCCGGCGGCGGAAGGATTTGCCATGCCCGCTGAATGGGAGCGCCATGCCGGCACCCTGATGCAGTTCCCGCCACCGCAGAACTGGTACAAGAGCCAACTGGGGCCTGCGCGGGCCGAATGGGCGGCCGTCGCTAACACGGTGGCCGAGTACGAGCCGGTCACCATGGCGGTCCGCCCGCAGGACCGGGCGGCGGCTGAGGCGCTGCTGTCCTCGCAGATCGAGCTGATCGAGATGCCGCTCAACGACGCCTGGTCGCGCGACAGCGGGCCGATGATCGTAAGCGATGCCGCCGGTGAGAGACGCGTGGCCGGGTTTGTCTTCAACGGCTGGGGCGGCAAGTTCCCGCCCCATAGCGACGACGCGCTGGCCAAGGGGCGGTTCGCGGCGCATCTGGGGCTGGGGATGCATGTGTCCGAGATGGTGCTGGAAGGCGGGGCCGTGGCCGTGGACGGGCAGGGCACGCTGATCACCACCGAGGAGTGCCTGATGCATTCCAACCGCAATCCGGGCTGGAGCAAAGCCGAGATCGAAGCCGAGCTGATGGCGCAGCTGGGGGTCACCAAGGTGATCTGGCTGCCGCGCGGGCTGACGCCGGACCCGATCACCGACGGGCATGTGGACGGAATGGCGGCCTTTGCCGCACCCGCGGTGGTGCTGTTGCACACGACGGCTGAGCGGTCGGACCCCAATTATGCGATCACGCAGGGCGCCAGGCGCATTCTGCAGGAGAGTACCGACGCGAAAGGGCGCCGTTTTGAAGTGATCGAAATACCGCTGACGAGTTGGGATGTGGCGCATATGAATTTCTACATCTGCAATAGCGCGTTATTGGTTCCGGTGGCGGGCAAGCGGGCCGAGGACGATCTGCCGATGGGGATCATTCGCGAGGCCTTTCCGCGTCATCGGGTGATTGGCGTCACCGGCCCGATGCTGGCCGGGGGTGGCGGCGGTGTGCATTGCATCACGCAGCAGGTGCCGGTTTAGGGGCGGGCCCGGGGTGCCGGGCTGAAGCCCGGCCTACGGCGCATGTTGACGAGGCGACTCAGCCGGGTGACGTCTGTCCATCCAGCGTGCCGAGAGCCCCGTAGAGGTCGGGGCGTCGATCCCGGAAGACGCCCCAGGCCCCGCGATAGGCCGCCGCCGCATCGAGGTCGACGGTGGCGGTGATCCGGGTTTCGGTCTCGCGGTCGGCATCCACCAGGATTTCGCCAGTAAAGCCCGCGATGAAGGAGGTGCCGTAGAAGGTGCCCGTGGTGGCCCCCACGGTCTCGGTACCCACCCGGTTGGAGGCCACGAGGGGCACCATGTTGGCCGCCGCGTGCCCCTGCATGGTGCGCCGCCAATGGGCCGCACTGTCCAGTTCCGGCGCGCCGGGTTCCGAGCCGATGGCAGACGGGAACATCAGCACTTCGGCCCCGCGCAGTACCAGTGACCGCGCGGTTTCGGGGAACCACTGGTCCCAGCAGATCCCGCATCCCAGCCGCCCGAAACGCGTCTGTACCACGCGGAAACCGGTGTCGCCGGGCGAGAAGTAGAATTTCTCCTCATAGCTCGGGGCCTGGGGGATATGGCTCTTGCGATAATTCGTGAGCACCGTGCCATCGGCGTCGATGATCGCCAGCGCGTTGTAGCGCGCAAGCCCTGCCGCTTCGTAGTAGGAGATGGGCAGGACAACGCCAAGTTCCTGCGCCAGGGCCCTGAAATGACTGACGACCTTGCTGTCCTGCATGGGCCGCGCGAGGTCGAGATACTCGTTCGCCTGCTCCATGCAGAAATAGGGCGTTTCGAAGAGCTCCTGAATCAGGATCATCTGCGCGCCATCCCCGGCGGCCGCACGGATCAGGGCCTCGGCCCTGGCGATATTGTCGTCGGCATCCCAGCTACAGGCCATCTGGGTGGCGGCGAGGGTGACGTTTCGCATGGGGTTACCTCCGGTCCAGATAGTCCTTGATCGCGCCCGAGACCGCCTCGACGATCTCGTCGCACTGCTCTTTCGAGATGATCAGCGGCGGCGAGATGACCAGCCTGTCGCCAACCGGGCGCACGATGACGCCGCGCTCGATACAGCCCTTGAAAATTTCCTCGGACGCGCCGCCGCCCAGCGGAGCCCTGGTGGATTTGTCGGACACTAGGTCGATCCCGAGCATCAGGTGGCTGCCGCGCACATCGCCGACGACGGGCAGGTTCAGGAGCGATTTCGCCGTTTCCTGCAAATACGGCCCGACCTCCTGCACATGGGGCAGCAGGGATTCGGTCTCCATGATCTCGATATTCTTGAGCGCCGCGGCACAGGCCACCGGGTGACCGAAATAGGTCAGCCCCATGGAAAACACGCCACCCTCGACCTGGGGCCGTGCGATCTCGTCATAGATGCGGCTTGAGATCAGCGTGGCACCCAGCGGGATGTAGCCCGAGGTCAGCCCCTTGGCACAGACCAGCATGTCGGGCTGGTAGCCATAGAGGTCATGGGACGCGAACCACCGGCCCAGACGCCCGAAGGCGGTCACCACCTCATCGGCGATGTAGAGCATGTCATGTCGCTGGCAGACCTCCCAGATGCGCCGGTGATAGCCCTCGGGGGCCACCAGAACGCCGCCTGCCCCCATGATCGGCTCGGCGATGAAGGCGGCGCAATTGTCGGGGCCGAGTTGCTGTACCCGCGCCTCGAATTCAGCGACGAGGTGGTCGCAATAGGCGGCCTCATCCATGCCCTCGGGTCGGGCATACATGTTGGCCTCGGAGACGTGATGGATGAAATCCTCGCCGATGCGGTCGAAGCCATACTTGGTGCCGTGGATGCCCGTCAGCGAGGCCGCCACATAGGTCGCACCGTGATAGGCGTTCTGACGTGAGATGATCTTCTTCTTGCGGGGTTGGCCGCGCATGTCGAAATAGTAGTGCACCAGCCGGATGGCCGCGTCATTGGCGGTGGAGCCGCCGCAGGTGTAGTAGACATGGTTGAGGTCCCCCGGGGCCAGTTCGGCCAGTTTCGCGCCCAGCTCGGAGGCCGGGACGTTCGAGCTGTGCCCGAAGGGGTTGTAGTATTCCATGTTCATGACCTGGTCAGAGATGACCTTTGCCATCTCCTTGCGGCCATGGCCGATATTCACGCACCAGAGCCCGGCGATCCCGTCCAGAAGCCTGCGGCCTTCGGTGTCGGTGACATGCATTCCATGGGCACGCTCGATGATCTGGCTGCCCTCGGCGGCGAAGCTGGAGAAATCCGTGTAGGGGTGCAGCAGGTGCGCGCGGTCCTTGTCCCGGATGCTGGTCGTGTCGGTGCGGTTCATGGCAGGTCTCCCAGGGGCAAGAGGTGTGTCAGGTTAACCCTAGCAGGGCCGGCCTGTGCAGTCCCCCTCAATGGGTATGGCGCGGGCGTCGTTCGCGCCTGATGCCCTTGCCGACGAGTGCCTGGCCCTTGGCATTGCGGCGAGGACACGGGGTCGAGCCGTGTCGCCGAAGGGATTTTCTTTGGTGGCGGTCAAAAGTGTCATCGAAGTTTCACTTTCCACTACCAATATTTCTGATATTCACGAAATATGGAAAAACTGATTCCCTCCCGCCTTTCGATCCTCGGGCATCCGCAGCGCCTGGCTGTCTTTCGGCTGCTCATGCGGCGCTATCCCGACAAGGTGCCCGCAGGCGAATTGGCCGAGGCGCTGGGTCTGAAGGCGTCCACGCTTTCGGCGTATCTGTCGGCCTTGCAGCAGGCCGGTCTGGTGACACAGGAGCGGGTGACCACCTCGCTTCGCTACTCCATCGACATGCCGGAGGTACGACGCGTGTTCGACTACCTTCTGCTTGATTGCTGTCGCGGCCGGCCGGAATTCTGTTCGCCGGTGTCAATCCCCGTCAGCGCGCGAGCCCGCCCCGTGCCAGGCCGCAAATTCAACGTGCTGTTCATCTGCGTCGGCAATTCCGCGCGATCGATTTTTGCCGAGTCCATCCTGCGCAAGACCGCGGGAGACAGGTTCAATGCCTATTCTGCCGGGACCCGGCCCGGTTCGGGGCCGAACCCCTTTGCCATTCGGATTCTTAACGACAAGGGGCATGACATATCAGTGCTTCGATCGAAGGACGTTTCGGAATTTTCCGGCCCGGACGCCCCGCATTTCGACTTTGTCTTCACCGTCTGCAATCAGGCCGCCAATGAGGAATGCCCGGTATGGGAGGGCCAGCCGGTCACCGGCCACTGGGGGATGCCCGATCCGGTCGAGGTCGAGGGGAATGACGCCCAGAAGGCGCTCGCATTTCAGGAAGCTTATGGTGCGTTGAAACAGCGGATCGATCTTTTCACCGCGCTCAATGTCGACTCCCTGAGTCGCCTCGCCTTGCAGGCCAGGATTGATGACATCGGCCGCATATCCACAGAGGGCATGTCGTGACCACATATGCACTGAACGGCCCTGGCCGCGTCGGCATCCTCTAAGGGAGGCAACAAAATGAGTCTGTTCGAGCGGTATCTTTCCGTATGGATCGGCCTCGCCATGGTGGCGGGGATCGTGATCGGGGGCGCCGCGCCGGCCGTGATCGAGGCCATCGCCGCGGCGGAAGTGGCCAGTGTCAATCTCGTGGTCGCGGTCCTGATCTGGGCGATGGTGTACCCGATGATGGTCGGTGTCGATCCCGGTAGTCTGAGAGACGTCGTCAAGCAGCCCAAAGGTCTTGCGATCACTCTGGTGGTGAACTGGCTGATCAAGCCCTTTACCATGGCCGCGCTGGGTGTGCTGTTCTTCGAAGTGGTCTTTGCCGACCTGATCGCGCCTGAAGATGCACAGCAATACATTGCCGGTCTCATCCTGCTTGGTGCCGCGCCTTGCACGGCCATGGTCTTTGTCTGGTCACAGCTGACCCGAGGCGACGAGGGCTATACCCTGGTGCAGGTGTCCGTGAACGACATCGTGATGGTCTTTGCCTTCGCGCCCATCGTCGCCTTTCTGCTGGGTGTGACGGACATCTCGGTTCCGTGGGAGACGCTGGTGCTGTCGGTCATTCTCTTCGTGGTTCTGCCCTTCGCCGCCGGTGTCCTGACCCGCATGAGGCTGGGCACCGAGGCCCGGATCGCCGTCTTTCAGGCCCGGATCAAACCGTGGTCCGTGATCGGCCTGATCGCGACCGTGGTCATCCTGTTCGGTCTTCAGGGACAGGTGATCCTCGACCGGCCGCAGGTCATCGCGCTGATCGCCGCGCCGATCCTGATCCAGTCCTACGGCATTTTCGCACTGGCCTATGCCGCCGCCTTTGCCTTGCGTGTGCCGCACCGGATCGCAGCACCCTGTGCGCTGATCGGCACCTCGAATTTCTTCGAGCTGGCCGTGGCCGTCGCGATCAGCCTCTTTGGCCTGAACTCGGGCGCGGCGCTCGCCACGGTCGTGGGTGTTCTGGTCGAGGTGCCGGTGATGCTGTCGCTGGTGGCCTTTGCCAACCGGACCCGGGCGAAATTCGCCTGATCCGGGTCTCAGCCGCAGTTGGCGTCGCCTGTCTGGACCGGCGGGCAAGGAACGGTGCCGTAGGAGCAGAAGACGCAGCAATCGCCCGGCGTCGGGCTCAGGACCGAGCCGCAGGACGGGCATTCGTAGAACCACTGGCACGTATCGGTGGGCATGGTCCGGACCTCGGAGTGACCGCAATGCGGGCAGGTCAACGTGCTGGCGAGTATGGGGGTTTTGTCGGTCATGGCGCTACATTGGCGTGAACGGAAAGCCGGTGTTGCGGGTTTTTGTTGAAAACGGGGACCCGTACCGTCGCCGCGCCGACCGTCAGCAGAGTTTGCGGCCACTGAACCGGTGCCGTTGAAAAGGCGGCGATCCTGTCGAAGATGGCGTTGCGGTGCCTGCCGGGTCGAAATGGCATCACGCGACAGACGGCGACACCAAATGCCGCGCGTGACGCCAGAAGGCTTGCGCGGATCCTGCGGATCATGAGCGGGACTCCCGCAGGGCCGACATGGCACTTAGCAAATCGGTCTCCCAGAGAGGCGCGGATGCGGCAATCAGAAAGGCAAGGGTCGCGATGCTCACAAGAACGAACGCTCCGGTGCGGCGCCGTTCGCAGGCCGGGCGCAAGACGAGCCGCGCCCAGGACCAGATCACCATGCCTCCGACGAGGACCAGGATCGGTATCCGCCAGGCGATGAAGGCACCAGAGAAGCTCAGCCAGGTACCGCCAAAGCCCAGTATAGAGAGACCAATCGGAAGCACACAGCAGGACACCGAGACGAGCGCAAGCAGGCTGCCGACGCCGAGCGTTGCGTTCTGAACGGGCCCGAAATCCGAATCGGTTTGTGACGTTGCTTTCCTGAACATGCTGAGACTATGGTTCCTGTAGTAGCTACAGGATCAAGCGCGGAGTGTTCACGTGATCGCGATCGGAGAAGCCGCCCGGCAAAGCGGGGTCAGTATCGAGGCAATTCGATTCTACGAGCGCGAAGGTGTCGTGCCGCGCCCCCCGCGCACCGAAAGCGGCCGACGTGTCTACAGCCAGGCCGCCGTATCCGAGCTAGGGTTCATCCGGCGATGCCGGGATCTCGGCTTTCCCTTGGCCGAGGTCAGGGCGCTGCTTGCCCTCTCGCGCGGAGAGCGGGACGAGTGTTCGACAGTGCGCGATCTCGGCCTCAGGCATCTCGAAGAGGTCCGCAGCAAGATCGCCGAACTGCGCCGCCTTGAAATGGCGCTGGAGGAACTCACGGAGAATTGCGCGTCCGGGTCCGTCCGCTGCCCCATGCTTGAGGCGCTGCGCTCGTAAGTGCCGTGCGTGGGGCTCGGGCTGGCCGTCACAGCGAAGCCCCCGGCGGCGCGGCGCGACGGGAGATCATTTTGTATCCCTTGGGAGCACATTTAATTTTCAGATAATGTTTCCCGCAGCTGGTTCAAACCGCTGTCACCTCTTGTCACCGGAAGGCGCATCACCCGATGCGCAGGCGCGTATCGGTCATGAATGTGTAGGGCGGCAGATCGAGGTTGCGCGGTGCAGGGCCTTTGCGAATGCGCCCGGCCGTGTCGTAATGCGAGCCGTGACAAGCACAGAACCAGCCTTTCCAGTCGCCAAGCGGTTCGCCGCTTTTCTGACCAAGCGGAACACAGCCGAGATGCGTGCAGATTCCGATGACGATCAGCCACTCCGTGCGCTCGGCCCGTTCCGAATCCAGTTCAGGGTCGATAAGGTCAGCCCCGTCGTCAGCGCGCGCAAGAGCGATCTGTTCCTCGGTACGCCGGTCAATGAAAATGGGTTTGCCCTGCCATTTCAGAGTGATGCGCGTGCCGACCTCAATGCCTTCGAGATCGACCTCGACCGAGGACAAGGCCGTCACATTCGCAGTTGGGTTCATCGAGTCGATCAGCGGCCATATGGCTGCCCCGCTGGCAACGGCACCCACACCGCCGGTGGCATAGTAGAGAAAGTCGCGCCGCGCGGGCTCGGGTCCGGTATCGCGAACATTTGCACCGACGTCGCCATCATGAGTGTGATCGGTCATAACCTGCTCCTGATGCTGATAGGCAATTGCGGCCGGGCCCATATGCTCCAGGCATGGCCGGGGACACGGCCCCAATGCGCCGGGGCTTTGCCCGGTCCGTCAATCGTTTCCAACGCAACCCTTGTCGGGGCCTCGTTGTCGTTCGAAGGGACGATGCCCCCGAGTGTGCCCCCGACGCTGGCCCCGAGCGGACACCCGCAACCCGTTGCGTCGCGAGCGCCGGAAACAGATTGAGGCGGTTGGAGTTGGTGACGAGCCTGCTGTCCAAGACGTCCGGGAGAAGTTTGGCACGCGTCTTTCCCGGGCGTTGGGCGATCTGCTCCACCATCGATTCCACCGGCGTTTCCGGCGTTCCAGCAATGACTGTTCTGGTTATTGAATGCGAAGCGTTCATGTCCGGTTTCACCTTTCGCGCCAGGACTTTCGGGCTCCAGAAGCCGGGTGTGGTACCAGCGGCCATTGAATGAAAGACGTGCAAGGGGGCAAAGCGTTACAGGTGGCAGACGTCTGGGACCCCCGATCTGCCGCCCTGGCCCGGCGCGGTGCGTGGCCCTTGCAGTCGCCTGGTCCCGCCCGGGCGGCCAAGCCCCGGAGACGGTAGCCCCTGCGACGATTGCCGGGGGCTGGCAGGGCAGGGCACGCGAACCGTCTGGTTTCATTTGGAATTGGTTGGGGGAGTTCTACAGGCCGTGCCGTGAATTCGCCCCCATTTACAGACGCGCCGAAACCCGTGTGCCACGCGAGAGGGGCACCGCATAAGGGGGCGGAAAAATTGATTCACATCATGGTGAGTTTTTGCCCATGGGTTAAATCTGGGTCCGCTGGACAAGAAAGACTGGTTACATGCTCGGGTCAGTGCAGGGAAAATGGATCGTCTGGACGCGCGCGGCGACAATCTGTGTCGCCGTCTTCGCTGTTCTTGCCTCTGGTCTGGCGATACCACCGGACATTGATCACGACGACCTGCCAGCGCAACCTGCCGCCGCAGCCGTGGCTGACACAGGTGTCTCAGACGAAGGCCAAGCCGACCCGGCACCAGACGCGGATTGCCATGTTGGACCAGGTTGCGTGTCGGTGATCTTGCCCAGCGGCGCACTGGATCTGGCGCGCTTCGAAAATGCGCCCGATGCCCCTCGAGTACCAGGCTACCGGGCGTCAGGAGCAGGGTACCCGCCGTTCCATCCGCCCCGCATCCTTTCACAGATCTGATCGCCGGCACCGTTTGCCGGTGCTGCTCGACATCATGTGAAAGGAGCGACACATGTTTGCTGAAACAAGACACCTGAAATCAGAGGTCTCGCGTCGTGACGCGGAGGCCCGGCTGATCGAATGCAGGAACAGGTTTCTGGGATTTCTTCGCAAGCGCCTGAACTCTCCGCAGGACGCCGAGGATGTCTTTCAGGACTTCTGCGTCAAGGTGCTTCGCAATCATACCACCATCAGGAACGGTGAGCGGCTGGATGCCTGGCTGGGCACCACTTTGCGGCACACCCTGACCGACCACTACCGGCGGCAGGCAATCCGGAAGCGCGCTGTGCAAGCCTATGCAATCGAGACCAGGGTTTTGGAACCCGGGGCAGGGGACGTCGAACCAACCGCATGCGGTTGCCTGTCTTCGGCCCTTCGGATGCTGGAGCCTGCCAAAGCCGACCTGTTGCAGCGTCTGACACTGCGGGACGAGCCGCGCGATGCGATAGCGGCTGATTTGGGGATCAGCCTGAACACCCTGGGCGTGCGCGTTCACCGCATTCGCGCCGCGTTGAAGAAGAGGATCGCAGAGATTTGCCCGGACTGTGCTGACGGCCGCTTCATGCAGTGCGGCTGTGACCGTTCCTGCGGCACACGATCCGCCTTGAGCCTGCCCGAGACCGGTTTGTCGGCCTGAATGTAATATTGCATGGCGTGACGCGTCTTCTGTTCAGCCACGGAGCATTACTTGGGACATTCGGATGATCGGACCGGCCGGACGCCATGAAGCTGAAGCGAACGACCGGCCAATCGGGTGTCGCGCGTCGCCGGGCCGAACCCAGCAGCGCAACTCAGGGGGAGAAGTTTCCATCAGCGTGCTGCGCGCAGGCAGAAGGTCCTGTTGCGATGCGGTCCGGGGGCTGCGCGCGTGAAGTCGCCGGGCCAGGCGGACGCGGGTCACGACGACGAACTTGATGCGCTGATTTTCGACTGTCTGGAACTGCTGCTGCCGACGCTGCCGCCGGATCAGGCAAGAGTTGTTCGTGCGGTAGATGTGGAAGGGGCATTGCCCGCGTCGTTTGCAGAGAAACACGGGCTTGACCTGGATGAGGTGACCGCATGTCTCGTTCTGGGACGGCAAGGCCTCAGGAACCGGTTTGGCGAGATGCACATGACCTGTTCGCAATGCGGTCCGGAGGGCCGTCGCGTCCAGTCGGAAGAGGAAGCAGAAACCTGAGGTTTGCGCGGTTTGTAATCTCGTGCCGCCTCGTGCGTCTAAAGCTAACGGGCACCAAATTCTGGTGGAGAACGTGAACAGGAACTGGAGGGAAAACTCTCAAACCAAAACAACCGAACCACTGTCATGGCTTCGGAACAGGGCAGCTGTTGTGGCGGGGCGCCAGAGGACGCCCCGAAATGCGCCGCCGCAGACACCCGCCTTCGGGATGTGACCGGCGGGCAGGGGCCTTCCGTCAGCAAGGGATGCCGCTGATCTCTCCGGCGGTTGTTGCGGTGGGCCATGACTGGTCAAAACCCGGCCATTTGAGCTGGGCCAAGGATAACAAGGCGATCTGACATGACTTCCATTCCGTTCATTCTCGCATTCGGCCTGTCCCTGCTGCTGGCAAGGCGGGCTGCGCACCAGGGCAACGGCAGCACATTGCCGGCGGGTGCCAAAAGCCCTGCCCATCGAACCACGCGCGCACCTAAGGACCGTTTCCGATGTTGAATGCGATATCCTCAGCAACCGCCGTCTGGCTGGTGACGACCGCCCTGGCGTCCGCCCAGCCCATGGTTTTCGTGCCGGAAGGCAGCGCCAATACCGTGCGCATTGTCGACGCGGTGACAGGCGAGACGATCAAGCGGATCACCGGGCTTGAAGCGGTTCACGGCCTCTCGGGTGCGCCGGGCGTGCCATATCTCGTGGCCGGCAGCTATGCCGAGACCGACCGCGCGGCGATTGCCGATCTGACCCAGCCCGAAGGCGTGTCCGAAGATGAACATGCAGCGCATCATGCAAAACCTGCAGACAAGCCGACGGGGCCGTCCGAATCGGGCCTTAGCATTCTCAGCATTCTGGACGCCGCGTCGGGCGAAATTCTTCGCCGGGTCGAGGTTCCGGGGGCGGTCCACCACACCGCCGTGTCACCCGATGGCCGGTTTGCCGTGGCGACCCATCCTTCGGGTGACGGGATTTCCGTTGTCGATCTGACGACCTTCACGCTGACCGCTTTCGTGCCGACAGGCAGCCTACCCAATTACGCGGCCTTCGGGTCCGATCCGGGCGTTGTCTATGTGTCGAACGCAGGCAACGGCACGATCAGCGAAGTCGATCTTGGCCGCGGGATCGTACGGCGCAACATGATCGCCGGCGACGCGCCGGAACATTTGGCCATCGACCCGGACAGGGCCATGCTCTACGCGGCGGACGCCGATGCCGGCGAGGTGCTCGAACTTTCGCTGAAGGACGGCGCTGTCACGCGCCGCTTCACCATAGGAGGTGCGTTGCACGGGCTGGACTTGTCAGATGACCAGACGACCCTGTTCGTGGCAGGGCGCGGCGAAGACAAGATCGCGTCCATTGCATTGCCGGCCGGCGACGTGGCGTTCGCACCTTTGTCGCCAGAGCCCTATCACCTGACAAACATCCCCGGAACCGGCATGCTCTATGTCTCGTCCCGGGCAGAACCAAAGGTCTGGATCGTCGACGCGGCGACGCTGACCGCAGTGGGTGATATTGCGATCGAAGGCGAAGGACACCAGATGGCGTCGTTCCGCTGACACCATGACCAACAGTCGAAAGGAAAACGGGATCCAAGACATGGCGATTTCATTCACGCTCCGATCCAGCGGCGGGCTTTCGGGGAAACGAACGGCGATCCGGGCAGGGCAATTCACGTGACGCAGCCCACCCTCGCCCACAAGCCAAGGCCTTCCGGGGTGGTGGACATGGACACCGTCCCCGAGGATTTTGCGGGGACGGTTCGGACCTGTCCGGTGCGTTGCCCTGGCGCCGCGATTGCGCTGACCGGCTTGCTTTACGGCTGGTGGATATATGGCAGGGGCAATGGCGTTGGCCATGCGGAATGAACGTCCTCGAAACGCCCGGCTGGGGCTGGTCCTGTCCGGTGGCGGCGCACGCGGTTTTGCCCATGCCGGTGCGTTGCGGGCGCTCAATCACATCGGGATTTATCCGGATTTCATTGTCGGTGTCTCCATGGGGGCTGTTGTCGGGGCCACCTATGCGCTCAACGACGACTGGTATCGTGCGCTGATGGACATGGATATTTCCGGCTTTCCGCCCTTGCCGGATTTTTCGGCCCCCGGGATGGTCAATTACGTCAGGAACCTGAGGGTGGCGCAGAGGGCAATAACGGGCATGTATTTTGGTTGGGGCATCGGGCAACCAACCGTCGATTGGGGGAGGGCTGTCCTGTCCGGGCTGACCCTGGACAAGCCGCTTGAGGCTGGGCGTATACCTGTCTTTGTGACAGCGACAGATATAGTGAGCGGCGAGCGGGTCACGCTGGAATCGGGTTCTGCGATAGACGCGGTCTATGCGAGCGCCGCCCTGGCCGGAATTCTTCCGCCCGCTGAAATAGACGGCCGCATGTTGGTCGATGGCGGTTACTGCGACCTTGCACCGGTTGATGTGGCGCGTTCCGCCGGGGCGGATGTGGTGATCGTTGTCGATGCCGCGACGAACGTGGTTCAGCGCAAACCCGGGAACGGGATACAGGCGATGATCCGCGCCATAGAAATCTGTCAGAACGAACACACGTTCCTTCGTGTCGAGGCCTCGGACATGGCTATTCGCCCCATCATCAATCCGCCGGTCGGAGTTCTCGAATTCGGACACAAGCGCCGATGCGCGGCGGCGGGTGCCCGCGCGGTACTTAGAGCCCGATCAGAGCTATTGGCGCTGCTCCGGCATGGCGGTCCGGAGAATGGCCGAACGGCAAAACATCATTCCCCAAACTCCCCAACAGGGAGTAACGTGACAAGACAGGCAGAGGACTCTTGCCTTTGCCAGCCCCCGGGCCCGCCTTCGCGGACCGCAGAGTTTTAACCGCAGGACAGCTAGATATGAGAATACACAAACTCAGGAAGCAAAGCACCCGCACCGTCATGATATTGGCAGCAGGTGCCATTCTGGCGGCAACACTTTCAGGTGCCGCCGCCGCGCATAGTTTCAGCGTGGCCATCATCGCAAGTGATGCGGAAAGTGCAGCCCGACTGCCCTCTGCCGTCCGCGGTTTTCTCGTTGCTTCGGCAGAGCGCGATGGCCATTCCGATGAGACCGCCGACGGACATATCGGCGGGCTCGACGTGTTTGTGACCCCGCTTCCCGCCGAAGCCGCCAACGCGATCACGGGACTGATCGGAGCTACGCCGGAGAGTTACGAGGTTGCGGTCATTCTTGGTGCCAACCCCGCCGCCGCCCAGGATGTGCAGGGCGTCGTTGCCGCTACGATTATCGTGGCACCGGGGGTCCTGCCCGGCGACGCACAGAGACTTGGATTCGAAGAGCAGTATCAGGCCAGATTCCGCGCCCCGCCCGACCTGGCCGCGGCGCAGGGGTACAACGCGGCCCGAAGGATCGACATGGCCGTGCGAAGGTTCGGCGACCTGTCGGAAACGGCCGCCATCCGCCAGGCGCTTCGGGACTCAGCGGCCGGGATCGAATGGTGAGAAAAATCCGCGGCAAGGCCTGTGGGCCGCCGCCTCTTGACTGACGGAACGACAATGAAAGACCCTGAAAACCAAACTGAAAGGAAAGTAACATGACACGTATTGCAATGGTTTCAATTGCAGCTCTTATCGCCGCAGGGGCGGGACCGGCTTTGTCCAGCAGTGACACTGACATGATGTCGACGATGCCGATGATGTCGAGCGGATTGATACTCCCGCGGATGGACGCCGAGGAAGGCCGCAAGCAGTTTGCGGCCAAGGGCTGTGTCGTTTGCCATGCGGTCAACGGGGTCGGAGGAACGGACGCGCCAATGCTGGATGCTGAGTTCATGGACACCCCGATGAACCCGTTCGATTTCGCCGCCCGCATGTGGCGCGGCGCCGATGCAATGGTCGAGTTGCAGCGCGATGAACTGGGCGATGTCATTGATCTGAATGGTGAGGAACTGGCAGCGATCATCGCCTTTGTCCACGACGCCGAGGAACAGAAGAAGTTTTCCGAGGAAGACATCCCCGAAGAGATTGAGGCGATGATGGGTCACGTCGAAGAGGAAGACGAAGAAGATCATGATTGACCCGAAATATTCCAGGCCGCTTTCTTGGGGCGGCCTGGAATCTTCGGATCGGGAATTCACCAATTTCAAGGCATCGGAAATGTCCGGTATTGGATTTGATGTGGCGGCTTGAGCACGAGTTCCGGCCGATTCCCGCAGCGCCCGTGCCGGGCCGGCCATCCCCGAGCAGGGGTCAGTGACTGGTGCCGCTCCGGTTTCGCGTCAACCACGGCGCATTTGTGCTGACGCTCCGCCTCGGCTTTGGCCGAATTTGAAGATCAGAGCGCGTCCTTCGGGTCGCGTCCGGCGAAAAACGCGTCGAGGTTGTCAAGTGCGCGAAAGCCCATCGCGTCGCGCGTGCGCACCGTGGCACTGCCCGCATGTGGCATCATCACGATGTTCTCGTGTTCGGCAAAGGCCGGGTTGCCACCCGGTTCTGTCACGAAACAGTCAAGCCCGGCCCCGGCGAGGTGCCCGCCCTTGATTGCTGTAACCAGCGCATCCTCATCGACAAGCGCTCCGCGCGCAGCATTCACGAGGATACTGCCGCGCGGCATAAGTGCGATCCGTTCGGAGTTCATCATTCTCGTCGTTTCGGGCGTTGCGGGGCAGTTGAGCGACAGGAAATCCGAGACGGACAGGAGGCTTTCAAGTGTCTCGTGATAGGTGGCCCCCATTTCCGCGTCGGGCGAGAGCCTTTGACGGTTGTGGTAGTGGATATCCATATCGAAGCCGCGCGCCTTTTTCGCAAGCGAGCGCCCGACCCCGCCCATCCCGACGATGCCGAGCCGCGCGCCTGTGACCTGCTTGCCCACCATGAAGGCGGGCGACCAGCTGTCCCACGCCCCGGATCGGACGATCCGGTCGCCCTCCACCGCGCGCCTCGCAGCCCCCAGCATCAGCATGAAGGCAAGTTCAGCCGTGGCATCGTTCAGCACGTCCGGCGTGTTGGTGACGGTGATGCCGTGTGCTTTCAGCGCGGGCAGGTCGCAGTGGTCGGTTCCCACCGAATGGTTCGCGATGATCTTCAGACGGGGGTCGAGGCGGCTGGCGACCTCGGCTGTGAACTGTTCGGAATGGCAGGGGATCATGCCATCCGCCCGGGCGCTCATCCCCAGGATTTCTTCGGCGGTGCCCGGCGTGTCCGTTTCCTTCAGAATGACGTCATAGTCCCGCCGCGCCCGTACCAGTGTCGCGTCGGAGAGGTGCCGCGGTATCCAGATGACGGGCCTTGCCATCACTCCCTTGGCTCATTCTTGCTGGATGTGATGAAGTCATAGGCCACGAGGAGCAGCGTGAACACGATAACGATCACCAGGTCAGGGCTGGGCACTTCGAAGGCCAGAATGCCGACAAAGCCCGCGAAGACAACGAAGGCGAAAAGGGCGAGGAAACGGTTCATGGACTGTCCTTTCGCAAAATCATTGATCGGCCCAATCATAGAGCCAACGCGCCGTGCGTAAAAGGCGGGCGTCGTTGCCATGCGAGCCCACGAGTTGCACCCCCATCGGCAGCCCGTTCGTGGCGGTCAGAAGTGGCAGCGTGACGGCAGGCAGGCCGCAGAAGGTCCAGAGGCTGTTGAAGACCGGGTCGCCCGTGGTCTCGACATCGCGGGGCGCGGGTCCCGGCGCCGCCGGGCAGAGGATGGCGTCGCACCGTTCGAAGATTTCACCCAGTGCTGCGTTCAGAACGGGTTTCCAGTCCAGCGCGGCGAGGTAATCGCGGGCCAGGATGGCGTTTCCCTCCTGCATGGCGTCGCGAACTTCCGGACCGAGAATTTCTTGTGCATCGCGTCCGTAGCGATAGTAGTGCCGCGCCATCTCGGCGAAGTTGATGCGCTGGCGTTCGCGCGCGGCGGCTTCGAACGGTGCGGGAAGCTCGACCTCGATCACCTTGTCGCCAAGGGCCGCGACCAGCTCGGCCAGCGCATCCCTGGTTTCGGAGTTGGAGGCATCCCAGCCGGGCGGACGGACAAAGGCGAAATCCGGGCGGACCGGCGGCTCGGACAGGGTTGTTTTCGACAGGCGCGGAAAGGGCCGGGGGGCGGTCGCCGGATCGGCCGCTTCGTGGCCGTAGAGCACCTCGGCCAGCAGTGCCGCACCTGTCGGATCAGCGGCGAAGACCCCGACAGTGTCGAGGCTGGGTGATTGCATCAAGATGCCCCGGCGCGGGATCGCGCCGAAGGTGGGCTTGAAGCCTGTGACACCGCAGAAAGCGGCGGGCCGGATCACCGAACCGCCTGTCTGCGTGCCCACGGCAAGCGGGATCATTCCGGCGGCAACCGCGGCGGCGGACCCCGCCGAGGAGCCGCCCGCCGTATGGGAAATGTCATGCGGGTTCCGGGTCTTGGACGGGCGCATGAAGGCAAGCTCGGTCGTGACCGTCTTGCCCATGATAACCGCCCCGGCCGCCTTCAGGCGTTCCACGACGAATGCGTCGTTTTTCGGCACGCGGCCCCGGTCAGCCTCGCATCCGTTCTCGGTCGGGATCTTGGCGGTGTCGATGATGTCCTTGATGCCCACGGGCAGGCCATGCAGGGGCCCGATGGGCAGCCCGGTCACGCGTTGGGCGTCCAGCGCACGGGCCTGTTCGCAGGCGTGATCGCTGTCGAACCAGGCCCAGGCCGCGACGTCCGGTTCGCGCGCCGCGATGCGGGCGATGCAGGCCCGGGTCAGGTCGAGCGCCGAAAGCGCCCCCGAGGCCAGCCTGTCGCGCAGCTCCAGCACCGGAAGCGCCAGCAACGCCTCCGCACGCTGTAGATCAGCTCCCATAGAAGAGCTCCGGCAGGTAGAAGACGATCTGCGGGAAGATATACATCAGCACCATCGCCAGGATCACGCAGAAGAGGAACGGCATGACGCCTGCGAAAATCTGCGTGAGCCTGATCTCCGGCGGCGCAATCCCTTTCAGATAATAGGCAGACATGGCCATGGGTGGCGTCAGGAAACTGGTTTGCAGATTCAGCGCCACGAGAATACCGAAGAAAAGCGGGTCGATCTCGAAGATTGCCAGCAACGGCAGGAAGATCGGCACGAAGATGATGATGATCTCGGACCATTCAAGCGGCCAGCCCAAAAGGAAGATGATGAGCTGGGCAAGGATCAGGAACATGATCGGCGACAGATCGAGGCCCTGCACGAATTGCGAAATCACGTGCTCGCCTCCGAGGTAGGAGAAGACGGCCGAGAAGGTGTAGGAGCCGACGAAAAGCCAGCAGACCATCGCCGTGGTACGCACCGTCAGGTAGACGCTCTCGCGCATTCTTTGCCAGGTCATCGCGCGGTAGATGAAGGCCAGCAGGATGCCGCCCAGCGCGCCGATCGAGGCCGCCTCGGTCGGTGTGGCCAGTCCGAAGAGGATCGAGCCCAGAACCGCGAGGATCAGAAAGGCCAACGGCAGGAAGGAGGTAAGCATCATGAGCAAGAGCCTGGACATCGGCACGTCGGGCACATCGTCCGGGCCGGGACGCGGGGCGGAGGACGGCTGCAGGATCGACCGGCCCACGATATAGACGAGATAAAGCCCTACCAGAGTCAGCCCCGGCAAGAGGGCCGCCGCATAAAGCCGGACGATCGAGACGTTGGTCGCGGCGGCATAGACGATCAGCATGATCGAGGGCGGAATAAGGATACCCAGCGTGCCGCCCGCGCAGATGATACCGCTGGCAAAAGACGGATTGTAGCGCGCCTTCAGCATCGCGGGCAGCGCCAGCAGACCCATCAGCGTCACCACCGCGCCCACGATTCCAGTGGCCGTGGCAAAGAGCGCGCAGGTGATCAGCGCGGCGACACCCATCGAGCCCGGCATGTTCTTCGAGGCAATGTTCAGAGTGGTGAATAGCCGGTCGACGATGTTCGACCGCTCCACGATATAGCCCATGAAGAGGAAGAGCGGCACCGCCGTCAGCACCTCGTTCGACATCACCGTGAAAGTCTGGTTGATGAACAAATCGAAGATGCGGTTGTTGTAGAACCCCTCTAACCAGAGCGACCAGCCTTCCAAATTGCCTGCAGTTTCGTCGAGACGCTCGAACCCACGCCACTGACGGCCCGCGTCGTAATAGGCGTAGTAGCCAAAGCCGATGCCCATGGCCATGAGTGTGAAGGCGATCGGGAAGCCAAGGAAAACAAAGACAATGAACAGCCCAAGCATCATCAGGGCGACTTGAGGATCCGTCATGGATGGGAGTCCTTTTCGACCTTGTTGGCCTGTTGCATCAGCAGGTCTTCGGTTTCGAAGACGTCCTCACGCGCGGGCACCCACTCGTTCGTGCGCATTGCGATGATGCAGCGACACAGCTGGGCGATCCCCTGAATAAAGAGAAGGATGCCGGCGGCGACGATGACCGTCTTGAACTGATAGATCGGAACGCCCGCTGGCGAGTTGACGGAGACCTCTGCGTAGCCCCACGAGCGCGACGCATATTTCCATCCCGACAGGATCAGCGCCGTGACGCCCGGAAAGAAGAAGAGGATATAGAGAACGAAATCCAACTTGGCCTGAGTGCGCGGCTGCCAGAGGCGGTAGAGAAAGTCGCCCCGCACGTGCCCGCCGCGCGACAGCGTGTAGGCCCCGCCCATCATGAACAACGTGCCGTACATGATGAAGGACACATCGAGCGCCCATGCGGTCGGATTGTTCATCACGTAGCGCACGAAAACCTCGTAGCCGGTCCCGACGGCCATGAGCACGATCAGCCAGGCAAAGGCCTTGCCAAACCACGCCGACAGATTGTCGGCAAAATGAATGAATCCGAGCATACTGCCCCCGCTTTGGATATGGCGGCCCCCGCCGCAAAAGCGCCGGGGGTTTTCGATATTGCGTGAAGGTCTGCCCTAGATTGACAGCTTGCCGGGGAAGTAGTGCTCGAAAGCGAGCGCATAATCCGGCGCGTTCATCAACTCGTAATAGGACACACGTTCGACCCAGGCACGCTGGCTGTCGAGCGTCTTCTTCATGAACGCGTCCGCTTCCAGCTCGGGGATGAGTTCGTCCCATGCGCCCAGCTGGGCCTGCAGGATTTCGGACGACGTGCGGCGCACCGTGACACCATCGTCATTGGCCAATGTCTGCAGATCGGCCGAATAGCGGTCCATCGCCTTGGCTGTGTTGGCCGTCGACACGGCTTCGACACCGTATTTCAGGATCGCCTGCAGATCGGGGTCCAGATCTTCGAGGAAGCCACGGTTGAACAGGAACTCGAAGCTTTCCGACGCCTGATGATAGGACGACAGGTAGTAGTTCTTGGCCACGTCCTGCGCGCCGAAGTCACGGTCGGAGGAAGGGTTGTTGAACTCGAACGCATCGATGACACCGCGCTCCATCGCCGGAACGATCTCGCCGCCGGGGAGCTGTGCAACCGACATGCCGAGCTTGGCCATCAGGTCGGCGGCCAAACCCACGGTGCGGTACTTGAAGCCGTCGAGATCGGCGACGGTGTTGACCTCTTCCTTGAACCAGCCGAAAGGCTGCGCGAACATCGGGAAGCCGAGGTAGCCCTGGATGTCGAGGCCCATGATGTCCTGGGTCAGCTCGTTGTAAAGCTCTTGCCCGCCGCCGGCATAGAACCAGCTGAGCATCGTCGTCGCCGAGCCGCCGAAGACCGGGCCGGTCCCGAACAGCGAAGCCGCCTTGTTCTTTCCGTACCAGTAGACAGGCACGGAGTGTGCCGCGTCGAGCACGCCGTCATTGACGGCATCGAGAACCTGGAACGCCGCGACGACGGCACCGGCGGGCAGCACATCGACCTGAAGCCGGCCACCCGACATTTCGCCCACGCGAGTGGCGTAGTCCTTGGCGAATTCATCCCAGATGTTGGCAGCCCCCCAGGATGTCTGCATCTTGATGACGATTGGTGCCTGCGCCAGCACGGCCGGAGCCGCAAGAGCCCCCCCCGCGAGCGTACCGCCCGCAAGCGCCGATTTCCGCAAGAACGATCTGCGGTTGATTGTGTTATTTGACATTTCAGTCCTCCCTATACGCTCGGATAGGAGCGTTTGATTTGCCGCACATCACGTTTTGCGGCCAGAACGGTCAGCGGTTTCCCAAAAGAAGAAAACGGCATCCACGACAAGACTAGCAGGCATTCCCGATACAGTGCAATTGTCATCTGATCGCTTGGCACCTGGCCGTTACGGAGGCGGATATGGATGTGTTCGCGCGAATGACCGGTTTCGGCTGATCGGTCCATTGCTTGTGGCAAGACACTGGCTGGACCTCTTCTGAATGATCCGCACTGTGTGTCCCAAGCCGCTTTTCAGCCGCCAAGCATCCATTGCGAGTGAGATTATGACATGGTTCTCAGCGTAGCTTCAGGGTCGCTTCTTTGTCGAATCGGCACTTGAGAACAACGTATCAACGCCAGTCGCTTGAACCCTGATGAACCGGGCCCCAGGTTTCCTCCAACTCGCAGCCAAAACTGGACCCGGTTTTTGCTACAGGCGGTACTGTTCGCGCATCAAATGGCGGGACTCAGCCGGCAGGATCGACAATCAATGGTTCAGTATCTTTGAGAGGAAGTCTTTTGCGCGTTCACTTTCTGGATTGTCAAAAAACTCGGCCGTCGGTCTGTCCTCGATGATGGCACCCTCATCCATGAAGATGACCCTGTCGGCAACCTTGCGTGCAAAACCCATTTCATGGGTCACAACCATCATCGTCATGCCCTCCTGAGCCAACTCGATCATGACGTCGAGAACTTCCTTGATCATTTCGGGATCCAGCGCCGAGGTGGGCTCGTCAAAGAGCATCGCGATCGGATCCATGGCAAGGGATCTTGCAATCGCGATCCGCTGTTGCTGGCCACCGGACAGCTGACTGGGATACTTCTTGGCATGGTCCTCCATGCCGACCCGCGCGAGCAGTTTCTCGGACCGGGCGACCGCTTCGCTGCGGTTGCGTCCTAGGACCTTTTCCTGTGCAAGACACAGATTTTCGAGAACTGACATGTGCGGATAAAGCTCAAAATGCTGGAAAACCATGCCGATGCGGGACCGCAGCGCCGTCAGGTTGGCGCGCCTGGCCGTGACCTCGTCTCCGTCAACGGTGATCTTGCCTTGCTGGACCGGTTCAAGACCGTTCACGCATTTGATCAGCGTCGATTTTCCCGATCCTGACGGGCCGCAGACCACCACGACTTCGGCCTTTTTGACGCTGGTCGTGCAGTCGCTCAGAACGCGGAAATCACCGTACCATTTGCTGATGTTCTCAATGCTGATCATGTGCTCATCCGGGATTTTAGGCTTCTGACCAGCATCGAACCGGAGAAGCAGATTATGAAATAGACGACCGCGGCAAAGAGGTACATCTCAACGAGCCTGCCTTCGGTGCGCGCGACAATCGACGAGGCGGTCATGAAGTCGCGAAGGGACACCACAAAGACGAGCGATGTATCCTGAAACAGGATGATACCCTGCGTGACAAGGATCGGGATCATGTTGCGGAACGCCTGCGGCAACACGACATAGCGCTGTATCTGCCAGTAATTCAGGCCCGTGGATTGTCCTGCATGGACCTGGCCGCGTTTGACGCTTTGGATGCCAGCGCGCATGATTTCGGAATAGTAGGCGGCCTCGAAAAGCACGAAGGCAATGAGCGCCGAGTAGAAACTCCCTATCGGCCGCCCGATGGCCAGTGGCACGAGGAAGAAGAACCAGAAGATGACAAGGATCAGCGGCACCGACCGGATCAGGTTGACGTATGTCGCGGCCAGGAGCGACAGCGGCAGGATGCCAGACAACCGCGCCAGGGCCAGAAGCGTGCCCAGAACGATGCCGCCGATGATGGAAAGGAAGGTCAGCCACAGGCTCAGTTGCAGCCCCTGCCACAGAAACGGCAGCGAGGACCAGATGACGCTGAAGTCAAAATCTCCCATCACTCAGCCCTCCTTTCCGACATAGCCGGGGATGCGGGTGTATTTTTCGAGCACCTGCATCAACACCGTCGCCATCAGCGCGATACAGACGTAGATGACGGTCGCCGCGGTGAAGGCCTCGAACCCCTGAAAGGTGTACTCGGCGATCTGTTGGCTTTGTGCGGTCAGTTCCAGAAGGCCGATGGTCAGGGCCAGCGACGAATTCTTGAATACCGTGAGGAATTCCGAGGTCAGCGGCGGGACGATCAGCCGGAACGAGATAGGCAGCAGAACATAACGGTACGTTTGGCCCACGCTCAGGCCATGCGCGGTGGCCGCTGCCGTCAGCCCTGGCGGTACCGTTTCAATACCCGCACGCACCTGTTCGGCAATGCGCGATGCGGTATACAGCCCCAATGCGACCACGGCAGTGATAAATTCGGGGTTTGGCATGTCCCGCTTCATCCAACGGCCCCAATCTTCGGGCAGCATTTCGGGGACGGCGAAATACCAGATGAACATCTGGACCAACAGCGGCACGTT